>Ga0116152_10000076_pt1 | contig 72195 bp, 50 predicted proteins | sample AD_UKC119_MetaG_FD_89894 | JGI IMG/M metagenome (GOLD analysis project Ga0116152, IMG submission 89894) | Active sludge microbial communities of municipal wastewater-treating anaerobic digesters from Hong Kong - AD_UKC119_MetaG | ecosystem: Engineered > Bioreactor > Anaerobic > Digestate...
CCTGTCGCCACGGCAGTGACTCACATCATTGCCGGGTAAGCCGGAGGCGTCTCGCACAACGGACTTACCTATCCATAGCCTTGAAGGCGTCTCGCACAACAAGGCGGGCATCCCGCCCATCAAGAAGTGTCATTACATAAATAGCACAGGATGGCGGAAAGGCAAGTAAAAAGCTGTTATGGATCGTGTCACGATAAATCGCGAGGTCTCGGCCGCCACGCGACCGCTCGACGATGGGACCGCGATCGGACTTTCGGCGCCCTACGGAAGCAATCAAACCCGGCTTGATTCCAGTTCCTGCCCCCAAAACGGTCATTACGCCCGTGGCATACTGTGTCTCGCCCGTCCAGTCACTCGGAATCCGCCAACGAGGTCGATTCCACGATCTTCTGGAACTCACCCAGCATGTCCGCGTGGTTCTTCGACAGGAAACGCACGACCCCTCGGTTCTCAAGCAGCTTGCGAAGGTACGCAACCACTGTGACGAGATTCAAGACATTGCGCCCGTGGGTCTCCTCGATCTGCCGAAAGTCCTTTGAAAGATTGTCCATTTCGCGCTCCATGCGCGCGATCTCGTCAGGCGACAAAATCTCCTTCGCCTTTGCCACGACCTTGTCGGCGAGTTGATCCTCCGACGTCGCGGCGATCAGGCACTTTGCATAGGACGTACCGAGGTTGCCCGATGCGATCATCAGTTCCGCCATCTCTATCTGTCGCATCGGTTTGGCCTTGCTGAGTTCCTTCAATGCGCCCGCCGAGGCCCGTCGATCCTTGAGCAGGTTGACCGCCTCTGGACACACGCCCTTCAGCAGATCGCGCTTGGAGCGAATATTGCTCACGTCAACATTCAGCGTGGTCGCAATCCGCTCTTCCGACACGCCGTTTTCGATAGCGCGCAGAATCATGAAGTGTTCCTGGATTGGCGTAACCTGATTGACCTTGTGGTTGTACGTGTACGCCTCGTCCTCGGTGGCAACAAGGCAGAAGGCCTCGGTCTTTCCGATTTCCTTGAGCACTTCGTAGCGGATCGTCCCGTCCAACAGGATGTATCCCTTCGTCCGGCCATTCTGAGGAAACACTACAAGGGGTTCGATGATCCCGATTTCCTGAATCGACGAGACGATTCGGCGATACCGGGCCGACTGCTTGATGGCGGCCGTCAGCTTCTTGAGGGGGTAAATCAGATCCAAAGGCAGAACTGTGCCTTCTGGATCAAACGCCATTTCCACGCGATCCCTGATCATGCATCATCCTCCGCGTAAATGCGTTCGGCCAAGAACTTAGGCAGGGTATCGAGTCTCTCGGCCCGGAGCAGATTGACGAACCCCTCATCGTCGAAGAGAGACTTCAAGCCCGTAACGACGAATAGCAACCGCGCCTCGCAGACCTTGGACTTGGCGATGATTTGCCGCTGTCGTTGAGTCTCTCTCTTGTAGGTGCGGAGCAGCTTCTCCGAGGTCATGTCCTTGGGGTCCGCTGGGCGGCCGCCGTTGCTGGTCCCCTTTCCATAGGTACGTCGACGCTCGATAAGCCGGCGCGCCTTCAGAAGCGCCTTGCCGCGGAGGTTCTTGGATTCGTAGGCGTCGGCCAACGCCCGTTGGATCTTGGCGTCATCGGAACTGGCGATCGTGACGGCGATACTAATCGGTATCTGGCCGCGCTCGACGGCCTGAATCAGGCGTTTCTCTCCCTTCTTGAGCAGGCGATCGATGTCCCGAACGTATCCGGTATCCAGATCCGTCTTGGCGGCGATTTCGGAGTACTTATATCCTCGCTCGCGGAGGACCCTGATTTCGTCCGCCAGTTCCAATGACGTGTAGCGACGCCGAGCCAAATTCTCCACCAGACTCATGAGTAATAGGTCATTCTTGCTCGCTTCGATGACAATGGCGGGGACCTCGGTTTGCCCCAACGCCCTGAAGGCTTCGAGTCGCCCCTGACCGCAGGCGAGATCGTATTGGGCATCGCCATTGCGGGACTTGCGTTTCGCAACCGTGATCGGGCGCTTCAATCCGAGCTTGGAGATGTTGTTGACGATCGACTTGAACTTCGCCTGCCCTCGGGTCCGAGGGTTGAGGACGTTGATTTGATCGATCGGGATCATCTGAATCGTCATGCCGTTTCGCGAAATCATCTGACCTCCTCGATCCGTTCACGAAGGGCCATGTCTACAAAGAAGTCGAGCGAGTCGAACTTGTACGTGTCCAGTTCGGCGCCGTTGAATTCCCCAAGCCGCAGCTTCGGAGAGGTGATATCGACCAGCGGTAACAGGAAGAAGTCCCATGGCGCCTTGTTGGCCGCATTTAGCCGCGCGACGACGGTGATGTCGGGCGGTCGGGCCTGATCCATCCGCACCAGCCAACGGAGCGCCCCGGCGGGCGTCGCCTTGCAGCGGGTGAGGATGACACCGGCGCTGTATTCGCCATTAATGAGGATATGGCCCGGCGCATCGGGAAGGTGAACGGTGGCGCCGATCGCGCTGAGTTGATCCGTCAGGCGCCCGACGAACTCGGGCTGCATCGATCGAATGCGCCGATTGATGGCCAGGTATTCAAAGTCGTGGTCGGGGATGTAACCCACGCGCCGATAGGCGTCGATCAAGCTCCCAAATCGCGAACGATAGGCGGTGCTCGACGGCATGCCATCCGCGTCGTCGATCAGGGGCGCCGAGGCCTTCCCGTGACAGTCGATGAGATTTCGTAGTTTGTCGAGCAGCTCTTCGTCGGTGAAGACGCGATTGCGCTCCTGTATGATGCCGCGAACGACGAAGAATGACTCAATGTCCACGATCGGCTCGAACACGCCGTCGGAGCGAATCCACATATCCGGCGGGTTGCAGACCCGTTTCTTCTTCAGCTTGAAAGACACTCGATTGTAGACGTTGTTGCCGACGTACTTCTCGTTGGTGAGGATCTGGTTGACCATGCCTCTCGTCCACGGTCGGCCGAATCCGTTTTGGATTTTTTGGTCGTTCAATCGCGCGGCGATCTCGGATTCCCGAAGACCGTCCTTGATGAACATCTGGTAGATCCAGCGAACGACCTTGAGTTCATCATCGGGGCCCGGTACCAGGACAACTCGATCGGTCTGAATGCTCTTGTGTTCGCCCGGCTTGAGGACTCCCTTTGCATCTCCGTTCTGATCCACGAGCATGCGTCTAAGACCATAACCAGCCGGGCCGCCTTGGCGAAACCCAAGTTGTATCAGCTTGCATTGGCCCTTGAAGACCTTCGCCGACAGCTCGCGACTGTACTCGCCCGCCATCGCGCGCTTGACGCCCTTGATGATTGTGGAAACCGGGCTTCCGTCATTTTCGAATTGCTCGGCGCAATAAACGACGGCGATACCGGCCCGCCTGCAGACGTACTCGTAGTAGGCGCTTTCGTCGGTGTCCTGGAATCGGCCCCACCGGCTGATGTCATAGACGAGGATGGCCTTGTAGTCAGCGACGCCCGACATCACGTCGTCAATGAGCTGACGCAGGGCGTCGCGGCCCTCGATTCGTAGGCCGCTCTTCCCTTCATCCGCATACGTCTTGACGATGACGAATCCGCGCTTCTCGGCGTACTCCTTGATAATGTCGCCTTGGTTTTCGGTGGAATACTGCTGATGCTCCGTAGACATCCGGATATATTGAGCCGCCCGAACCATGGGACGATCGGGCTCTGAGGCGCTGGGATGATTGCGCACGATGTGGCCGCTCCTGACTCCGTCGGCGAGACCGGTCTGTCGTCCGTGATTTGGGTACCAGGAAACGCAAAGATCCGTCATGCGCTCCGGCCTCAAGAACTGCGGCCAGCGGCAATTATGACGCGCGGCTGTGCGATATCGCGGGGGATCGCTGTGGGATTTCTGTGGGGTTTACGATTCCCGCCGATCGAGAATCAGGCCATAGCACTCGCGGTTACTACCGTCGATCGCTTCGGCGAGATCGCTCATTCCCGCACGTCGCAGCTTTCGGCGCAGATCCCGAACGACGCTCCGAATGGCGCCGTTAGACCTTCTCCCGCCCCACACCACTTCAAACAAACTGTCATATGCTACGTATTGATTCCGCCGGATTGCCAGATGAACGAATAGCCGAAACCCCAGCGTTTTCCCCAAATAACAACGCCTTTCGCCCCAAATCACTGAAAGCGTCGCGTCATCAGCAATCGGATGGTCGCGAGGACTTCGACCTGTGCTGCAACTTGAACAGTCCACGCAATCAGTTGGCATCCCGTCGAGCAACTCACGTAGCTGCTCTACTGACCGATGCAGGCCATCTGAATGCTCGGAGATCGTCACGAGAAGATCGAGTATCTGGATTCGATTGGAATCGGAAGGCATGGCGCAGCCCCGTGAAACCCTCAGCCCGACAACGCGAGATCTGAATCACCGAAGGTACAGCGTCGGAGCGCGAGAAACGTCATGAACTCAACATTCGCCCTTCGTGCCGACAATGGGCTGTCATGCGTCTCACAACATCCCCTGCGCCGATACTCCTAATCGCTGCCGATCCCCAACTACGAAACGCTGCGTATGGCGCACACCGACGCGCACCAGTGTAAAAAAGAAGCCCGCGCCGTTGCGGCGCGGGCTTCACGTCAGACGAAGTACACCCGAATCTGAACTTGCTCCTGTTACTCTGGCAGCGTCTGACCCGCCGGCAAGCCAAGTTCCAGCCGCTTAGCCAGGCACGCCGAGAAGATCTCAGCATGGTTCATGCTACTGAAATCGGCCTCCGCGCACCAGTCGAAGTAGTCCGCCCATGCATCGGCCTCCTCGAACTCTGACAGGGACGACTGCAAGCCAAGTTGCTCGCCGCCGCCCATCATCTGTTGCTGCGACTCGCACTCGTCGGGGATGCTGTTCTCGTTCGCATCTTCGCTGACCTCGTTCGCAATATCGCACTCGTCGAGAATACCGTTGCTATTACAGTCGTTCCCGCTGAGTTCGCACACGTCGGGCACGTTATTGTTGTTGCAATCGGGCAGGTTCCACGGCGGCGGGAAATTGACCTCGCAATCATCCGGCAAGCCGTTTTCATTACAGTCATTTCCGCTCAGTTCGCACGCGTCGGGTACGCCGTCGTTGTCGCAATCGAGTTCGCACGCATCGAAGATGCCGTTCTCGTTGCAGTCGATGAGCGTTTCACAGTCGTCCGGCGTTCCGTCATCATCACAATCCTGATCACATTCGTCCGGGACCCCGTTCTCGTTGCAGTCCTCGCTGGTCTCATTCGCGATATCAAGATCATCGGGCACGTCGTTACCGTTGCAGTCCGGTTCGCACTCGTCGGGGATGCTGTTCTCGTTGGCGTCTTCGCTCGTCTCGTTCAGGATATCCACGGCGTCTGGAATACCGTTCTTGTTGCAGTCGCAAAGTCCAGGATCCTCCTTCGGATCGCAGAACGCGATGTCCTCGTCGTCCGGAACTCCGTTGTTGTTCTTGTCATCCCGCGGGAATCCCGGACAGTAGCCGCCGCACTCATCCACACCGAGCAAGCTCTTCACAAAACAGGGAATGTCACTGACCGTCACGTCCCGGTCAGAATTGGTGTCCGCGCCGCAAAGCTGGGCGTCGCATGACAGATCGTTCAGAATCGCATCGACGAATGGCTGGACATCGTCGCCGTCGGCTGCGCCGTCACCATTCACATCACCTTTCTTACAGGGGAAGTTCTCGTAGATTGTCAAATCACACAACGTCGGCGTAGCAAAGGTCGCCGACGGGCAGGAACCGACAAAACGAACCCGGATCTGAACGTAGCGGCCAATGAGGTTAGACAACATCGCGGGGCTGTCTTCGATCCGCTCGAACGGAATGAGAGGCAGTGCGGCTTCGTTGTTCGAGGCCCGAACGTAGACTTCCAGCGTCGTTTCTTCGGCCTGGGTGCAGGTTTCGTTGTTCCATTCCAACCGACACCACTCCGTATCGTCTCTACCACTGTCGTGGACGACGGACCACATGCCAGTCGCACTCGTCATCAGACCCACCATGCCGGTCAAATCGCTGTAGTTGTATGGATAGGCGTCCGTGCAGCACGGGTTGTCAGGATTCGAATTGCAGAATGTGGTGTCGCAATTCAGATCGACCGAAAGGTCCACAGCGTTCGTAGCGGGATTGATGCGTTTGAGGGTCGACGAGAGCCTATTGGTTACCCAGACCTTGCCGGCTCGGTCGACAGCGACGCCAGTCGGCTCGGCGTTGGTTCCCCCATCCGGACCGACTGAAATCACGGCCACGAGGTCTCCGTCATTCTCCAACCGCGATACGTTGTTTCCGGGATTCTGGCTGTTGGCAACCCATATGTGATTGTCGGCCGGTGTCACCGCGACGCCACGTGATTCATCATGTCCACCGGTTGCATAGGTGTCAATAACATCTCCATCAGGTTCAAATGCCTGCACCGTATCGTACTCGCCATAATCGAGATTCGACACCCAGATATTCTCGTTCGTGTCGAACCCCATGCCGTATGCACGGTTGTTGGCGAGATCTGGGTACGTGATTATCTGGTAATCATCGAGATCGCTGGTATTGATCCGGAGCAAGGGGCCGTTACCTGCGGACCAGAGAAATCCATTGCAATCAATTAACCCACCGTATCCGCCAGTCGACAAATCGAACTGAGTCCCAGCGAACGCAAGGCCAGTGAATCCGTCTATCTTTTCGTGTTCGCGATTTGTATAACCACCGACCCACACGTTGTTGTCCTTACCCACCGCGATCGTTCGGGCTCCGGTCCCCGCGACGCGAACATAGCGGAGAATGCACTCGTCCTCGGCGCTCTTGACGCCACCTGTCTCATCGAGGCCGTCGATGTTGTCCCACGACAAGATGTCTCCAAGCCCAGCCGACGTACGAATCAGGCCGTCGGCGTCGCGATCCTCGCACGTACAATATTCGAATGGTGGCGCCAGGTAGCCTCCGTTCGCATCCGGTGTTCCGCTCGCATCCGTCCGTGTTCCGCCAACCACGATACCGATCTTCACAATGGAGCCAACGTCACCAAAGTTGTCGTTGCGATTGGCCGCCCACATCGAGCCGTCAAGATCAACCGTCGTCCGCGAAGGACTCTTGGCGACAGGGTAGAGGCTACCGTTGCTGATTCTCTGTTCCGGGGCTGATTCGTATTCACCGATGATGTCGCCGGCAGAGAATCCATCGAAATCCTCCGTCGCTACCCGCACGATCGTTCCGCGCGTCGCGTTGGCCGCCCACAGAAACGGAAACGGCGAGGTCTCGGCGACGACGTTTCGCTGCAATTGTCCCGAAGTGTCGAGGTTCAGATTGAGGAGGATTCCCTCAGCGAAATCTGAGTCCGTCGTCCAAGTTCGGTCTGCGGCGATTTCGCAATCATCCGGAATGCCGTTCGAATTGCAGTCGTTACCGCTCAACTCGTCATCGTCGTCCACGCAATTCCCGTTACAATCGATAAACTCGCAATCGTCCGGCGTTCCGTTGTCATTACAGTCCGGCTCGCAGTCGTCCGGAATGCCGTTCGAGTTACAGTCCGTGGCGGTACCGCAATCCTCGACATCGCACGGTCCCTGGGCCGCACCGCAATCGACTTCGCAGGGGTCAAGGATGCCGTTGCTATTGCAGTCCTGACACTCGTCGGGCACTCCGTCCTCGTTGAGGTCGTCGCTCGTGTCGTTTGATATGTCGCAGAGATCGAGAATACAATTGTTGTTACAATCGAGACTTGGATTCGCCGCAATCTGCACCGGATCGGGAATCGAGTTGGAATCGCAATCCTGGCAGGCGTCGAGGATCCCGTCCTCGTTGGTATCCAAGCCCGGGTTGGCGGATATCTCATCTTCGTCAGGGAGCATGTCGTTGTCGCAATCGACGGCGAATTCGAAGGCCCCCATGTCGACGATTCGGCTCAGGCAGCCGTCTGTCGCCGTCGGTAGCCGAAACGACTGAAGCCGAGGGTTGAGGGCCAAATCCGGCGTCGCCTCGTCGGTGTCGTGATCATCGTCCACATCCGCGCTGTCATTCGGCACATCCGTGCTGTTCCCGACATCGATGCACGGCGAATCGCTGTCCAACCGGTAATCGCCGCTCCCGACGTCCATGAAAGAGGGGTTGTCTCCGATGTTGCCGTTTCCGGCAAAGCTGCTCAAACCATGTATGCAGGAGTTTGTGATGTAGAACAGCGTTCCGACACCGTCAAGTTGGGCCGCTTCGTTGACCACTGAGTTCGCCGAGTTATTCCACAGAATCGAATTTCGAATCTCGGGGTCTCCGGATGCCCTGTAGATGCCACCCCCGTAACCACTGGCGCTGTTTTCGGTAATCGTGCAGTTGATGACCTGCACTTCGCCATCGGAGTACGATGTCTCCAAGGCGCCGCCGTTGCCGCTTGTCGCCTCGTTGCCAACAAAGACGCAGTTGACGAATGCGGCGTTCCTTGAAAACGCGTAAATCGCGCCCGCCTTGTCCGCCGTATTGTCAACGAACGTACAGTCGTCAAACCGCGCGTCATCGTCGATCAATGCGACGGCGCCACCATATGCGCTGGCCATGTTCGTATCGAAGACGGTGTTGACGACTCGGTTATCCGGATTCGTCGACGCGAGATACAAGGCGCCGCCGACCGCTGAGTAGATGGTCCCGTTTTCCACGAAATCTGAGTTGCGAATCTCGATGCGTCCGGATCCCGAATGGTGAATCGCGCCTCCCAACCCGTTTGAATCGTTCAGGCCAAACTCACACTGGCTGAAGAATGGGGAGCCGTAGCTCAGCACCGCCCCGCCATGCCAGTATTCCGAGCTGTTTCCGTAGAATTGACATGAGTAGAATTCAGGAAATGTCATTGAATCGCACGCGACCGCACCTCCTCCGTAGTCACTAGAATTGGATGAGAACTTGCAGTTCGTAAAGGTGGGTTGCGGAGTAACTCCAGTGACCAAGATACCAGCACCGCCGTTAATGTCGTCGGAGGTAATATCTTGAATAATCAAGTTCTCAAGGGTCGGCGAACCACCGGACACGAGAATGCCGTGCTTCACAGCGCCTTCGATGGTGAATCCGTCGAGAACGGCACTGGGAAGGACGCCGATCGCCCGGACTACGATATCACTATCCGTCACTCCAGTTTCACCGCTCAGAATCGTCTCGTTAGTCTCGAAATCCCGCTCGGAACGGTTCGACTCCGTTCCGTCAAATCCACCGTATATTCGCACATTGTTTTCCATCTCAAACGAAGCTGATGCCAAGCCAGTCGCGTGAGGCGTGTAGGGAGTCGCAGCCGCCGCCACCCAAACCTCGTCCCCTCCTTGAGCCGCGGCCAGCGCGTCCCGTAGTTCTCGGTAGGCCTGACTCCACGACGAGCCGTTGACCGGCGTCCCGGTGGCCGTCTTGTCCACTCGGAGGATGCCCGCTACCGAATCCGGTGGTTGCCACGAAACCGCGAGCATCACCGCCACTGCCACCGCTAGAGAATCACGCGTCCTAGACATGGTAGAACCTCCTTTGACCTGAGCCATTTTGTATTGCGGGCGTTGAATCCGCTGCCCGCTTGCGGATACAATTCAGTTGATTGGAGGGAGTTCTCATGTTCCGGTTGACGATCACCCTCGTCCTGCTCGCCACGGCTATGCCCACACCCGCAAGCGCAGGTTTCATTGAAGATTGGTACCTTGCTGTCGTGTTCAGCCCAGGCAATGCAGATATCGAATCTGTTAGATTCAGCCAGCCGGTGCTGCCGTTCCTCGACTCCCACAGCATTGATTTGCTTGGCTCGACAGCCACGGCCGCCTACGACTTCGATGGAGGAGCGACTGGCGGAAGGTTTGACATCACGACCAACATCCGCCTGCTTGCGCTCCCGGGCGTCAACCGGCGGATGACGACGGCCGGTTTCATCTATATCAACTCGCCGGTCCCGTTGCTGATCTCGGGCACGTCGCAGATTGATTACGATCTGCCGCGGCATCCCATGTTCACCATTGCCGGACTTGGGATTAGTACAGAGGATGGGATTGGTGTGGTTGTGGCGGACGCGGATCTCTACAGCACAACGACAAGCGGTCCGCGCATGGGGACGCTCGCTGCGGAATTCACGGATGTGTTGCTTCCAGCCAACGAGACATTCGTCATGCAGTATTCGTTCGTGATTGACACGAGCGGCGATGTATCCACAACGGCACTCGCAACAGGCGTGGGCACCGCCCACTTTGAGGTCGCCGCGATCCCGGAGCCGACGACGCTGTGGCTTGGCGCTATGGCCGTGTCGCCGCTGATTTTGAGGAGACCTAAACGACGCCGATGAGACGCCCAAGCTTTTGATTCCGCCGCCCGCTTGCGGATACAATTCAGTTGCTTGGAGGGAGTTCTCATGTTCCGGCTGACGTTCGCCCTCGTATTGATCACCACTGCATCGGCATACCCGGCCATGGCAGGTTTCATCCAGGACTGGACCCTGTCGGTCGGTGTGATTCCGGGTAACATCGATGGAGAAGTGAGTCGGTTTCGAGACCCCGTCTCGCCGTTCTTTGCTGAACATTCGGTCACTGCCGCGGGTCTCGAGTCGAGCGCGTCGTATCAATTCTGGTGGAATGCAAACGGAGGTACTTTCCATGCAAACACCGAGTTGGAGATTCCAGCAATTCCCGGCGTAGATCGAAGGGCGACCGCGAGAGCATTCATCTATATCAACTCGCCAGTCCCGTTGCTGATCTCGGGCATGTCGGAGTTTGAGTACAACCTGACTCGCGACCCGATGAGGGCTTATTTGGGGCTGGGAATCTCGAGGCTCGATCCGCCGCAGGACATTGCTGGAGAGCTCGTCAGTTACAGCACGGCAATCAATGGTCCTCAAGTGGGCGTCCTGAACGTTGATTTTGCCGATGTCCTCATCCCACCCAACGAGACATACACTATGCTCTACTCCTTCATCATTGACGCGGACAGCGGCGTCTCCGGATCGGCGCTCGCCACCGGCATTGGCACAGCCCACTTCGACGTCAACGCGATCCCGGAGCCGACGACCGCGTGCCTCGGCGTTTTGGCCGCGGTGCCGCTTTGCCTGCGGAAACACCGTTGTGCCAACCGGCGTACTTAGCGTGCCGGGACGGCTTGGCCGGATTCGACGCAGGCGATGCCCCGTCCACTCGATCACCCAACTACAGAAGAACGAATGCACGACGTTCACGACGTCATGGGATGGTCGATTGAGGTTGCGGAAGACCGATGGCGGCCGTGATGGGTCGTCGAAGTGTCGCGTCGGAGGCGGCGGAGATCGCCGCTCCGCTGAGTCATCGTCCGCATTGGCGCGCACGAGTTTCGCCTTTGACTGCATCCATGCCGACGATAAACGTCGGTGACGCGATTCCGCTCCATTGAGTGGGAGAAAGTCAATCTCAGGTCGGTCGAGATCCCCACGTCTCGACGGCCCAAGAACCTCGTGCGAATAATGGCGCGCTGCCGAAGGATGTCAAGTCTATATTCTCATCTTTATATCGATCTTTTGGATCGGTGACTACTGACACGTTGCCGAGGTGATGCCAATTGCCAAATTCATCGTGCCGCGACGAAGACACAAAGCGCCGGCGACCTAACGGATATCGCCTCCCCATCGAACTGACAACTGTTGTCGATCGGGATGCATCGATCGCCGCATCTCAAGTCAGCGTAGAATGGAAGAGCGACCGTCGTACCGAGCCCTCAAACCGTTGCAATCGCGCAAGTGGATAGCCTTCTTCAGAATCTGGACTCATCGGCCAGCGAACGACCGTTCGGAATACCAAGCAACGACACACGTATGTCCGCCCTAGAAGTCACGGATCAGCAATTTGCGTCGGCGATTTCCACGACGGAATGGTGTTACGATTCCCGCGCGAAAATCAAACTTCAACGGTTCTCTTGCCGCCACGCTTCTGAAAGCGAACGCAAACCTCACGATATGCCCTAAACGCGTCGCCCCGTCGAGAGTCGCGGCGCAGGTCCGCGACGGCCTGGAAGTCCGAGGAACGGATTGTACAACCGTTGTACGGACAGATGATCACGATTCGGGCGCAGCGGACGGTCGATCGCCTCTGTAGCAAGGCCGGAATTTCGAGCGAATTCCGGTCATGTTACGCACGCTCGGAGACCTCGAGACGTCTTCCCAGGGTACGCTACACGGCCGCCCCAATGTGGTAGAGACGAAAGCGCGAAACGAGGTGATTCGTGACAGAAGTGCCGCCCCAAAGAGGCGTGTCGGGGGTAGACGGCACCGACACCCGTAACCAGCGATCGCCGCGAAAGTTACGCGATTTGTCGCCCCGAAAAACCCGACAAAACCGACACATTTGGAGCCCGATTTCGAGAGGATCCTAGGTCCGTTGGGCCTCCCATCCAGTCGGCCGGTGGGAGTGCATGAAACGGATACCAGCGAAGCCGACGATGGGCGCTCACACGTCCCGGACGCGCGGCCAGGCGAATAGAATTGGGCCATGCGACTCACTGACTAAGCGTACCGCCATGAACGGCCGAGCTTACTTTCGCCCTGTCGCCGAATTCGACGCGAAACCGAACGACTTACGAATCTGCGAGTTTGCACGTGGACGAGTATCGACAGCGTAATGGAATCGGGGCCACGCGCGAGGAATCGATGGAGAGAGTCAATACAACACCCGACCAACGCGCGCAGATCCGTTCTCGAATTGTGGGCCTCGTGCTGATAAGCGTCGTGTCCTGGCTCTTCGCGATCGGCCTGGTATTCAGAGCTTCTGATGGCTGTCTGGGCGCCCTTGTGTCCGGCGCCATCATCGCGGGCTGGGCCCAATGCGTAGGAACGGCGCTACCGGCTCTGCGATACGAAATGAATATCCTGAGGGGGAAGCGACACCAGCCGGATCGGATCGATCAGTGGTTACCCAGTTGGAGGAACGGCCGGGGCCAAAAAGCGAACGCATCCTATATCCGTTCGCTTCCGGGATGCGCAGCCTTTCTCCTTCTGGGAATCTCTCTGGCGTATGTCGCGTCGCAATTCGACGGGGGCCCCAGCCGGTTCATGGCCATGTTCGCTCGAATCGACCAGGCGATTCTGGGGCTGATCGGTCTTGCGTTGATACTTACCGTGATTGCATACATCCGTCGGGCGCGTCGCCTGAGGCCCCGCAACAGGTTTGAACTCATCCTGCGTGAATGTCCGCTGATCTGCGGAAGGACGCGCCGTGTCAGTATCGTTGGACCGCACTCACGTGATTCGACTGAGAAACTGAAGATCCACGTCGTATGCGTCCGTGATGAAGAAACGCTTCATGAGTCAATATTTCACGTGGACTGCAACAAGGGCGCGGCGGAGTTCGATCTCATTCTGCCCGAGGGATTGCCTGAAACGTCGTTCGATCGTCCGCGCATCTCCTGGCTGCTCCACGCCGCATTTGAGGACACAAGAGGCGCCGGGTCATGGCAAATCCCCGTCGTAGCCAGGACTTAGAGTGTGCCACAGCAAAAACGCCCGACGACTGCGAGTACCACGAGCGATACTGGACCAAGCCGTAGGGGAAGGTCTGTTTCTGCAAGATGCTCGCGGCGCGTGTATTGTGTGCAGCTTGGGAGTCAATCCTCATCCAGGACGCCGGCTTCGCGCAACGCCTGCAATCCTCGCAGCTGTCTTTCAAAGTCCTTACTCGCCTTCGGCGCGATCAAAATGATGTCACCAACATCATGCAGTTGATAAAACTCCAGCAGCGGCCTCCAAAAGGTCCCGGACAAGTCAACGCACGCCATTTCCCTTCCACAATAGCGCGACTCCGCAGGACAAACTGCGTTTCGCGATCACGCCGCACAAGCGCGGGCGGGACTCCCTCAACCTCGCCAGTCCTGAAATGCGCATTGGAAATATCCAGCGCCCAGTCAACACGCTTGTAGAATTCGGCATTTGCCTCGTCGACGCGTCTCTGCTCCAGCGACCCTTGCTGACTTCGGTTTCGAGGACTGAGGAACCGAGTTGTTGATCCTAATGTCGCCGACGTCGCCTTGAAGGACCACATGCTTAAAAGCGCAACCCTCGGCAATGAGAATACCTCCCTTGCCCGCGTCAAGGCCATCGATCACGACATCCTCGATGATTGCCAGCCAGATCAGGCAATGGCGATGAATACAGTTCGTAAGCCGCATCCTGCGAATCGTGGTTCTCTTTGCCGGATCTGAGGTAATTGACACAGCACATTCTTGAAATCGGCGCCTTATGAACTCGATGTCGCTGTACACGGCGCCAGAATCTCGGTCTCTGAAGTCGTTGAAAATGTCACCTCTGATCACTCGTTTCGTTTCGAAGTTTCTCCTGTCAGACAATGCCGGAGTCCGCACGCGCCGATCCTTTCCAACGAGACCGGTGAACTACACCTGATCTGGCCGGATACGGCTTCCGTTTAGAATCGTCTCGACACGTTGAGGGACGCAGACTATCAGAGGCGGACGCCATGGCGAACGACAATGCGGGCTCCCAGGCCATTGAGGGCGCCGGACATCGAGACTGAATCTTGCGCATCCCGGAACCAGGAGAAGATCGCTTCATACCGATAGAATTCAAGTGATCACATGCTGTGGATGCCCCGCGTTGCTGGGGTTCAGAGCTGCGCCTTGAGCCACGCGCAGGCGACGGTCCAGTCCGCCTTGACGGTTGACGCCGAGACGCCGAGGGCGTCCGCCGCCTCGTCGATTGTCAGCCCACCGAAGACGCGAAGTTCGACGACCCTGGCCTGTCGCTCGCTGCGAGTCATCAGCGATTCCAGAAGATCGTTCAGCGCGACGATATCGACCACTGTCGCGCCATTGCCGACGTCCAGCCCCGCCAGCGTAAAACGCCTCGCATCGCCACCGCGCTTGGCCGCATGCCGATCGCGAATCGCGTTGACCAGGACGTAGCGCATCGCACGCGCCGCGACTGCGACGAAGTGTGTCTTGCCGTTCCAGTATTCCGAACGTTTGTCCGCGAGACGCAGATACGCCTCGTTGACCAGCGCCGTCGGCTGAAGCGTCATCTGCGGTCCCATGTCGCGGATGTAACTTCCGGCGAGGTTCCGGAGCGACTCATAGACCTCGGGCAGCCAGCGGGACGCCGACGAACGGTCCGCGTCGGTCAGCGCCGTCAGGAGCCCCTCATATTCAGCTTGCGAAAGCGGTTCCATCCAGGAGCAACGCCAAAAGGCACTCACGAAAACGATGTGAATCGGTCAGGGCATTCCGGACGATTCACCGACTTCAGCACGATACCGTCGCCGTACGACGTATCCATCGGCCGATCAATGAAACACATCATAAGTTGCCGCGCGCGGAATCGCCATTTCGGTCGGCGACCCGGCCCTGCGATCGTTCCGCAAACGCCCCGCCCGGCGAAGCGGCAGAAAACGGCGCCACGTATTCGGACGCGCCAGACTTCAGGACACGGCGGTCCTGACGACCTCGATACGGCCTCCGAGCGGCTCGCTGCGCGCCCGCGATTTCTTCCTCCCCGAAGGCGCCAACACGTCAGGGCAAGGACCATTCGCGTCATCCATTGCTCCCGCCCCATCGGTCACTTCATTACATCGGGTTCGGTTTCTGCTGAGACTCAGCGGGTTATTGAGACGCGCAGCATCTTTTCATCGGAATGCGTCGAATCGTCGTCAACCGCCGGCCCGATGAGCCTGCAGGAACCGCCCTGGACGCGCGGGCGTCCGAGAAGTCCCCGAAACGACGGCCGGGATCAGCGATGAGAAGCCATCAGGACACGCATGCGCACGACACCGCGACGACCGCCGACGCGCAGCTCCGGATTCTCCTGGTCGACGACGATCCCCTGATACGCAACTCACTTCGCCGCGTGCTTCGGCGCGACGATGTCGTCCATTCTCAGGCGGCCGATGGTGAGAGCGCACTTCTTGAAATCACGCAGAGATCACCAGACTACTTCGCGGCGGCAATCATCGACCTGAGCATGCCCGGCGTTGACGGATACACCGTCCTCCTCGGACTGAAACGCCACAGCCCCAATACGCAGGCGATCATTCTGACGGGGCGCGGGACGATTCAGGAGGCGGTGCGATCCACGCGTAATGGCGCCGACGACTTCATCGAGAAACCCTTCGACGTTCAGGACCTCCGCGATCGCGTCTGGTCGGCGTGCAGCGTCTGGTCGAGGCGCACAGGCGCCCGCGCAGACGCCGCAATCCAGGGGGCCTCACCACCGCGGTTCATCACGGGCAATTCGCCAGTCATGCGCTCCGTCCTCCGGAACGCCGAGCGCATTGCCTCCAACGACGCCACCGTCCTGATTCGCGGCGAAACGGGAACCGGCAAGAGCCTGCTGGCGCACGAAATCCACCGAATGAGTTCGCGACATGACAGGCCGTTCATCGCCGTCGATCTCGCGGCCATCGGACCGCAGTTGATTGAGAGCGAATTATTCGGTCACGCTCGCGGCGCCTATACCGGCGCTGAGGACGAGCGCGACGGTTTGATTCGGGCGGCGGAAGGTGGAACCGTGTTCCTCGACGAAGCGGGCGAACTCGCGCCCCATCTTCAGGTCAAGCTGCTCCACGTCCTGCAGGAGCGACGGCTCAGACCTGTTGGCAGCGATATAACGCACGATATCGACGTCCGCTTCATCGCGGCGACGAACAAAGACCTTGAAGCGGCTGTCCGGCAGGGTACATTTCGCGAGGATCTCTACTATCGCCTGAATGTCATGGAAATCACGATTCCACCACTTCGCGATCGGCGAGAGGACCTCACGCGGCTTATCGAGCACTTCGTGCAAAAGCACCAACCGTCCGTCGGCGCGTCGGTAACGCTCGATGAAAGCGCCCTGCGAACACTCCTCGCGTATGACTGGCCCGGCAATGTCCGCGAGATGGACAACGTCATTCTTCGCGCCATGCTGCTGACGCATGGCGATCGCGTCATCGAATCCGATCTACCGCCACAGGTGCGCATCGGCGCGGGTCTGACCATTGCGAATGATATCGCGACAGATACCGGCGACGCCGCGGATCCGCGCGCGACTGGCGCTCGACCTCGCCCGGGAACACTCGCCGCATACGAAGTTGACGCGATTCTGGCCGCGCTCCGGGCCGCCGGCGGCAATCGACGTCGCGCCGCACAGATTCTCGATATCGGGGCGGCGACGCTCTATCGAAAGCTCAGGAAGTACGGAATCTCAGAATAGCCGTCCTCGTCGGCGGGCCCGGAACGCGATCAGAATGACCCGACCGCGCATCAATCCGATGCGCGCCTGTTTCAATCTGAGACAGGCGCCTGACCGGAGCAGAGACTCCGCCGATATTCCCTCGTCGGCGGCGTGAATGAGGCGGTCCCGGCAGGTCGACACCGACTGGCACGACGAATGCTGTACCGCGTGTCGGGAAGACGGGCGCCGTTCGCCGCCGGAGCGACGGACGACGCCGACGTCTGAAACACGAGGACGACGGACGCATGGCAAGAATCGTGGTAATCGATGACGATCGCAATGCCCTGGCTGCGGTACGCCGATGTCTCCGACGATCCGGCTACGAACCGCTGACCTACGACAATCCGCGACACGCATTGCGGTCCTTCGGCGACGCCTGGCCCGATCTGATCCTGCTCGACGTCTCCATGCCGGCGCTGTCCGGACACGAAACGCTTCGACGGATTCGACGAATGGAGTCGGGACGCATGCGCCGCGGACTCTGCAGGTCGATCCTGCCCACGCCCGTGATCTTCCTGACAGCGCTCGCGGCGACGCATCAGGTCATTGCGGGTTTCGACGCGGGCGTGACGGACTACGTGATCAAGCCTTTCGATCCCGACGAGCTGCGGGCTCGTGTACGAAACCAACTGCGATTTGCGCGGGACTCAGTGGAGAGAATCGCGAACATCGGCCTCAGCAACCATCCCGCGCTGGCCTGCGTGGCCGCCGCCCTTCAATCCTGCAATGGACCTCTGCTGGAGCTGGACCTGAATCTCCTGCTGGCCAACGCGGTCAAACGCGACTCGCTTCAGAAGCAGATACTCACGCGCGCCCACGACAATCTGAACGAGATCATCGGCCGGCTCTCAGGCGCAAACCAGACGGTTGGAGGGAACCATGAATAGGTCCTGCGGTCACGAGCATCGCTATCAGGTGCTCTGCATCGACGATGAGCCCGGTATGCGTCAGGCCGTCCGCCGCGAACTCAGCCGGATCGGATGCCAGGTTCACTGCGCCGACAACGGCGTTGAGGGACTCGCGATCCTCGGCGCCACGCCGATTCAGCTCCTGATCTGTGACGCGGCGATGCCCGGCATGAATGGCGTCGACGTCCTGATGGCCGCGGCCACGATTTCGCCGGAAACGACGCGCGTGCTGCTGACGGCGCACTGCGCAAATCCGGAAGTCGTCGTCCCCGCGGTCAACGGCGCGAGAATATACCGGCTCATCGCAAAGCCCTGGCCCGATGGGTCCCTGCGACGACTCGTCATGGACGTCATCGGCGCCCATCCACGCAAGTGGGCCGAACAACGGGAGAAAGTGAACGAGCGACTTGTAACCAGCGCGCCGGACCAGGCCCTCGGAGGAGAGGACGACGCCCATGATGGAAACCGCCCAGCTCAATGAAGCACTGAACCGTGAACGCCGCGCGCGATGCGACGCGGAACGTCGACTGGAGGTCGTCACGCGGGAGCTGACCGACGCCAATCGCAGTCTCGTCGCCGCCAACGAGGAACTGGCGGGCGTCATGGCGGAATTGCAGTCCGCCCAGAGCAAGCTCGTACAATCCGACAAACTTGCGTGCATCGGCCAGCTGGCCGCGGGCGTCGCCCACGAAGTCAACAACCCTGTCGGCTACGTGTCCAGCAACCTGAATACGCTCGGCGAATACGTTGAAGACCTCCTGAAGTACATCACGGCGTGTCGCGACCTCGTGACGGCGTGCGTCAACCATGACGACACGGCCCCCGAGTCTGCGCGTGCCGTCGCGGAACTGGCCGACGCGATTGACCTGAACCACGTTGTGGAAGACATCGAGGTCCTGCTTGCCGAATCCAACGAGGGTCTCTCCCGCGTACGCAAGATTGTCGGCGACCTGCGCGACTTCGCCCATGTTGACGGTCCCGATCTGGGCCCCTGCGACCTGAACGCCCTGATGGACAAGACGATCAGCGTCGCGTGGAACGAACTGAAGTACAAGGCGGATGTCGTCAGGGCGTATGGCGAGATTCCAATGGCCACGTGCTACGCCGGACGCATCGGCCAGGTTCTGCTGAACCTCCTCGTCAACGCTGCGCAGGCGATCGAGCAACGTGGTGAAATTCGAATTCAGACCGGCGTCGACGGCGACGACATATGGATCGACGTCACTGATACCGGCTGCGGAATGTCGGCGGAGACGATGGACCACATTTTTGAGCCCTTCTTCACAACCAAGGAAGTCGGGCAGGGAACGGGCCTGGGGCTCCACGTCGCCTACCAGATCATGCGATCGCACGACGGCGCGATCACTGTGACCAGCGAATCAGGAAAGGGCTCGAGGTTCCGACTGCAATGGCCCGTCGCCGGGCCGAAGGAGGAAGGTCCGATCGATGATGACGCAAATGCTCGATAGACCGCAGACGTCGACGCAGGCGCATCGAGGCGACGAAGCCGTTTCGACATCGGCCCCGGTACTTGCCGGCGTCGACGTGAACGACGAACGTCCTCAGCTGCTCGTCGTTGATGACTACGCCTTCTTCCGCACCCGATGGAAGATCTGCCTCGAACGGCACGGCTACTGCGTACATACCGCCGGCAACGGCGCCGAGGCAATCGCACAGGCGTCGGCCATTGAGCCCCTCGCGATACTTCTTGACGTCCACATGCCTGATATGGACGGATATGAAGTCTGCCTGGCCATCAAGGCGGAGTCCCGTCTCTCGGATATTCCCGTCATCTTCGTGACCTCCGAGGGCGAGACGGCCAAGAAGGTACAGGGATTCGAGACCGGCGGCGTGGACTACATCGCCAAAACGGCCCACGAGTCCGAACTCGTGGCCCGGGTGCGAACGCACGTCCGAATCGCGTCGCTGCAGCGCGAACTGCGCGACCGGCGGAATGAACTCGAGCGACAGCTGATTGAGATCCGCGAGTACGCGGCGCGCGAGCAGGAGATGACGAATCGAATTCAGGAACAGCAGTCGCAGCTGCTGGCCGCCGACAAGATGGCGGCCATCGGAAAACTCGCCGCCGGCATGGCCCATGAGATCAACAACCCGATCGGGTTTGTCTCCAGTAATCTGAATTCCCTTTGTCGGTACATTGATGACGTCAAAGCGATGTTCAGTGTTTACGACGATTTCGTCGCGGCCTGTGCAAACGAGAATCTCCTGACAGAGCGGGTCGCGATGGTCCGCGGGGCCCGCGAGGAAAAGGACATCGCGTTCATCGTCGACGATGTCGGCGAACTCCTGCGCGATTCCATCGAGGGGACGGAGCGCGTGCGGAAAATCGTCGCCGACATGCGCGCCTTTTCCCATGTCGACGGTCCCGGCGCCGACGAGGCCGTCCTCAATGACATCCTGGATCGCGCCCTGACCGTCGCCTGGAACGAGCTGAAGCACAAGGCGGAAATCGTCAGGGAATACGCCGAGCTTCCGGCCGTTCAGTGTGACGGCGCCAAGCTCGGCCAGGTCTTTCTCAACCTTCTGATCAACGCGTCCCAGGCGATCGAGGGACGCGGCGTCATCACACTACGAACGGGGTTTGACGATCGTCGCGTCTGGGTCGAGGTCTCGGACACCGGCTGCGGCATCGCCCCGGAAAACCTCACAAAGATCTTCGACCCTTTCTTCACAACCAAGGATGTCGGCGAAGGAACCGGGCTGGGCCTGCATCTCTCGATGGGCATCGTGCAGGCGCACGGCGGTCAGATCGTCGCGGAGTCCGACCTCGGCGCCGGCGCGACACTCCGCGTGGAACTGCCGCTGGCCGAAACAACGGAAAGCGAGGTGGCCTGACATGAGCGCGAGCGTCCTGAAGAACAATGCGACTGTCGACTCCTCGCAGGCGGCCGGCGAGACGTCCGTCGCCATGTCGGCGACGCCGCCGGACTCCGGCCCGTGCGTGCTGCTCGTTGACGACGAAGCGAGCATTCTCAAGTCGCTCACGCGGCTGCTGCGCCGTGAGCCCTACGAGATCATCACCGCCGACTCCGGTCAGGCGGCCCTTGACCTTCTCGGCGCCAGGACCGTCCACCTCGTCATCTCCGACTACCGAATGCCGAAGATGACGGGGACGGAACTGCTCGAGCGGGTGCGCGATCTCTATCCGGACACGATTCGCATGATCCTCAGCGGATACGCCGAGATCAACGCAATCATCCGCGCCATCAACGATGGCGCCATCTATCGCTTCCTGACGAAACCGTGGAACGACGAGGAACTCAAACTCAGCGTCCTGCGCGCCCTCGAACAGCATGAATTGCTTGCGGAAAACAAGCGCCTCGTCGAACGCATCCGCATCCAGAACGAGCAGCTCGTCAAGGCCAACGAACGACTTTCGCAGCTCTCCACGGACGCCAGCCTCGGTCTCGCCTGCGCACAGAACCTGATGGAATCCATCAATGTCGCAGTGATCGCCGTGGACGCGAACCGGTTGATCGTCAGCGCGAATCGGCGGGCGCGCGACTACGTCGTGCAGGGTGTCTGCGATCCCGTCGGTATTCCGTTCGACGCGGCGCTTCCGCGTGAGATCGTGTCAAGCCTGCCCGTCGGAGATCCTCCGTCGACCTCGGCCGGAACCGGCGGCGGCGAACTCAACGGCAGGTCGCTCGAATGGCGCGTCAATCAGATCGGCGGCGCAAGCTGCCAGACAAGTCTCGTGTTGATTTGGGAGCGCGTTGTATGACAATGGTGAGGAACCCGGTCAATCTGATTGACAGAATCGAGTCGCTGCCCCCGTTTCCGGCGGTCGCGAGTCGCATCGTTGCGGCCTGCGAATGCGAAGACCTCTGCGCGGAACGCATCGCCGCCATCATTTCGGAGGATCCTGCGCTTGCGGCGAGAATCCTGCGCGTTGCCAATTCACCCTTCTATGGCGCCGCCGGAAAGATCACGCAGGTCAGCCGCGCCGTTGTGAGGCTTGGCACGATTGCGGTTCGCAATCTTGTCGTCGGAATGTGCGCCTGCGACGCGTTCGGCGCCTGCGGACAGTCCGATTCCAGTCACGGCACGCTCTGGCGTCACTCCGTCGCGTCCGCCGTCGCCGCCGAAACGATCGCCGCGCGCATCGGTTTCAAGCCCGCGGAGGAGGCCTTTCTCGCGGGCCTTCTGCACGACATCGGCCAGTTGGCCATCGCCAAGATCGTCCCGGACCAGTTCGAACGGATTCTCCGATCCGTCGCGGGCGGCATGGATCTGCTGGCGGCCGAACGCAGCCACCTTCGCACGGATCACGCCGAACTGGGCGTCCGCATCCTGTCCCGCTGGGGACTGCCGAAGTCACTCTGCGACATCGTCGGTCAGCACCACGACGCCGTCGATCCGGCGCCGGCGCCCGATCGACGGCTCCTCGCCATCACGATGCTCGCCGACATCTACGCTGAACTGATGGGATTCGGTTTCGACATCCACTCGTCACGCGCCGATTCTCTCGCCCGAATCAGCGTGTCACTCGGCCTGACGCCATCGGACGAACGCATGATCCTGGATACGCTGTCACAACGCACCGACGACGCTTTCGCGATGTTCGAGGCCGGCGATCGCGCTGCGTCGGATGGGGCCGCCACGAACAAAGTCGCGGTATGGATCTCATCCGCGGCGTCGACCACCCACATCGGTCCACTCCTCCTCGAACAACTCGGCTACGAAACGCGAATCGTCACGCCCGAGGCCTTCGCAGCGGATATGACAGTGGGCGCGATGGTCTTTATTGCGATGGAAGAGGCGGAAACGGCGGAGACCTTTGCGGGACAGGTTGCCCGAAATCTCCAGATGGACGTCGTGCTTCTGGCGCGCGACGACGATTCGTCGAATCGGCGCCGCTACGAACCCTCCTCACGTGTTTTCACGATCCCCAGCGTGTTTTCGTTGTTTGATATCGCCTGGGTCGAGGAGCGACGCAACCATGAGCACCGTCCTCATTGTGGATGACGAACAGCCCGTCCTGCGCGCGCTGAAACGCCTGCTTCATCGCGACGACTATCGGCTCATTACGGCCGACAACGGCGCCATGGCCATGGACCTGTTGCGCGAGGAAGAAATCGCCGTCATTGTCTGTGACCAGCGCATGCCGCGGATCACGGGCGCGGAGGTTCTCAGCGCCGCGTACCGGCTGCAGCCCGAATCCGTGCGGATCACGTTGACAGGCTACTCGGACTTCACCAGCGTCCAGCGCTCCGTCAACGATGGCCACGTGCAGCAGTTGTTGCTGAAGCCCTGGGACGACGACCACCTCCGAACGACGATCGCCGACGCCGTCAGATCCTTCGAACAGCGACAGGAACACAAGCGGCTGACGCAGCTCGTCGAGACGCAGAAGACCGAGCTTGAGTCGCTCAACGCCGAACTTGAACGCCGGATCGAGGATCGCACGCGCGAACTCAAGGTCCGCTGCACAGAACTCAATCAGATGCGGCGCGAACTGGAGCAGTCGCTCTGCGACACGGTCAACGTACTCGCCGAGACCCTTGAGTCCCACAGTCCGAACGTGGGATTTCACTCAAAGCGCGTGGCCGAACTCGCCTCGAGGATCGCCCTTCGCCTGGGACTCGACGAACACGAAATGAAAGACGTCGAGTTCGCCGCCCGACTGCACGAACTCGGCCGCATCACCGGACCACCGTCGAAGGGCGCCGACGACGATCCCCCCACAGCGCCATCCGCGCAGCACATTGCCGAGGTGGGCCATCGTATCGTCTCGCGCGTCACAGGATTCGGCCGTGTCGCGGAGGCGATCCTTCGCTATCCGACGCCGTTCGACCAGAAGGGCGCCGGCGAATCGCTGCCATTGGCCTCGCGAATTCTCGCCGTCGCCAACGCGTATGACGATATTTCCCGCCACCTCGACAAGCCGACCATCGTTCGGCGTCGCGCCGCGGCTGACGCCCTCCGCGAAGCGGGCGGATCGCGACTGGACCCTCGCATCGTCGATGCGACGCTGCGCATGTTCGACGACGACGCCCGCAACGACCCGATAGCGACGGAAGTGCAGATCTCCGCCCTGAACGTCCACGAGGGCATGGTCCTGGCGCGCTCGATCGAAAACAGCGAAGGTATCCTGCTCCTGAAAGAGGGAACCGAACTGACAGAGCGGATGATCGAGCGCATACGCAGGCTCGGCCTGACCGGGGACCTGCTCGACGGCGTCTGGGTCTTCGGCGCATCCGACGCCCCCGCCGCCGCGCCGCCCGCCCATCGCACCCCGACCGCCGCCCCTTCGACATCCCCCATGACCCGGCCGGCCCTGGCGGTGTCGCGGAGTCCCGTCGCCGACGCGCCACACGAGACGCCACAGGTCGAGGTCTTTGACATTTCGGCCGAAGTCGCGAAGGCCCGCCGCGAGATTCTCGTCGTCGACGACTCGCTGATGATCTGCAACGCAATTCGTCGCGAACTGAGAATCGTGGGCGTCAGTGTTTCGATCGCCGGCTCCGGCGAGAGCGCGCTGCAGCTTCTGAAAACTCATCGGTTCTGCGCGGCCATCGTCGATCTGATGATGCCGGAGATGTCGGGCCGCGAAGTCGTACAGCGTCTGCGGCAGATTGCGCCCACGATGAAATGCGTGATCCTCACGGGCAACGCGACCAGGAGCGCCGTCCTCAGCATGGCGGGAGAGCCCAACGTCGCCGCGTTCCTGACCAAACCCTGGACGACGGAGCGCCTCGTTGGCGCCATCGAGAAGGCCATCAATGGAGGGCTTCCTGAATGAGCGTTGTCACAGCCAACGAAATCGAACCCGACAGCGTGCTCCTGATCGACGATGAGCCCCAGGTGCTCTCGTCACTCTGCCGCACACTTCGCCATCGCGACTTCGAGGTCCTCACGGCCGAGAGCGGCGTTGAGGCGATGCGCGTCGTCGAGTCCACACGCCTCGCCGCGGTCATCAGCGATCAATGCATGCCCGACGCCAGGGGCACGGAGCTGCTGTCGAACGTTCGAAGACTGCAGCCGGAAGCGACGCGCATCATGCTCACGGGCAGCGCCGAACTGAATGTCGCCCTTGCGGCCGTGAATGAGGGCGGTGTCAACCACATCCTGCTCAAGCCATGGGCCGACGACGCGATCCGATCGCTCGTCGTCGAGTCCGTCGCCGAGTTTCGCCGAAAGGTCGCCAACCACCGACGCCAGGCGTCCACGCTGTCGCACCGCAATCGGCTGACGGAACTCAACGCCGATCTGAATCGTCGCATCGAGCTGACCACCTCCGAACTCGCAGCGGCGCGCGACGATATTCTCAACGCCCTCGTGCTCGCGCTGGACAGCCGAGAGAGACAATCCGCCGGTCATTCGCAGCGCGTCGCCCTGTACTGCCTGTTTCTCGCCCGGCGCATCGGCATGGATGACCCCGCCCTGGACAATATCTTTCGAGGCGCCCTCCTGCACGACATCGGGAAGATCGGCGTTCCGGACGCCGTGCTCCTCAAGCCGGGACCGCTGGACGCCGAGGAGCGCCGACTCGTCGAAAAACACGTGGAAATCGGATATCGCGTGCTGCGCCAGGTGGAGTGTCTGCGAAACGCCATGTGCATCCCCATGTTCCATCACGAGCGTTTCGATGGACGCGGCTACGCCAGAGGGCTTAAGGGAGAGGAGATCCCGATCGAAGCCCGCGTGTTCGCCATTGTCGACTGCTACGACGCCCTTCGATCGCATCGCCCCTACAAGACGCAGCTGCCCCACGGGCGGGCGTGTGAGATCATCGCGGCGGACGCGGGCTCGCGATTCGACGCCTCGATCGTGCAGTCCTTTCTTTCCGTCAGCGAGTCCATTTGGAACACGCTCGCCGGCGAATCATCGGATGTGTACGCCGCCCGGGACGCAATCGATATTTGTCGACGCGCGACGCGCGAAGGCGAGTGATCTGATTGTTGCTGGTGTCAGGTCGATTACGCGGGAACGCAAAGCGAACGGCAAAGCAGGAAGACGGAGCGACGGCGGATCAGTGATTCGCGTGCGCGCCAGGTGTCGCAGTCGCGCGGCGATGGGCGCCGTTGTCGCTGACGGATCCCTGGTCGAGCCGTGACACGGGCGCCGAAATCGTCTCCGACAGAGCCTCGGCGCCGCGAATCGTGCGCATGACGCCGGCGCCGACCTTGATCGGCAGCGTCCGGATGGCCGATCCGCCGAAGCGCCGGCTTTCGTTACAGAATCGCAGCGCCTGATCGTATCGACCGGCGCGCATCGCCTCGCGGGCCGCCACGAAATATACGCGCGCCAGCCGATCGTCCGCCACATCCGTCGGCAGAAGACGCCGGCCTTCATCGGATTCGCGGAAGCGACGCAGCACGTCCGCCTTGACGGACAGATTGCGCGCCATCGACGACTTGCTCAGTCGATCGCCGTGCAGTCGGCGGAACGCCAGTGGCTCTTCGACCAGAGCGAAGGGCTCGAACACGCTCAGCCGCAGCCAGAGGTCGTAGTCTTCGCAGACCGGCAGGCCCGGATCGAAGCCACCGATATCGACAAGCGTCTTCTTATAGCTGACGACGGTCGGGACGTGTACAAAACTGCTCAGGAAGAGCTGCGTCGTGATGCGCCCGTCGTGGCAGCGCTTGGTTCGCCCCGGCACGTCATGTCGCTCGGCGTCGATCGGCAGCATCGGACCGTAGGCGATGCGCACCTCGGGCGACGATTCCAGCATGTCGATGAATCGGGCGAGTTTTGTCGGCGCCCAGAGATCGTCGCTGTCTAGAAACGCGATCTTCTCCGCCACCGCCTCCTCGATACCGCGATTGCGCGCGGCGCCGGGACCGCTGCGCTCCTGTCGGACAATGCGCGGTCTGACGGGATGGTCCGCGACGCCCGCGGCGATGTCTTCCGTGGAGCCGTCATCGACGACGATGACTTCGTAATCCTGAAAGGTCTGCGCGTGAACGGAGTCCAGCGCCTCTCGGAGGAATCCGAGGCGGTTGTACGTCGGTATGATCACGCTGACGCGCGGACACTCCATTTGGGCACCGTTCAAGAGCGCGCTTTCAGCCCGAGCGTGGCGACTGGCCGACAAACGTCCTGGATGGACGGATCGGCGTGTCGCCAACGGAGCGACGGGCGGGCTGCGAGCACCCGATTGCGAATCCGTTCGCCCGCGCATTCGCGCTGGAACACGACCTGCACACTTTCTCACCCGACGTTTCCGCGGCGCCCCGTACGATCGGCGAGCGGACTCCCGGGCGATGAGTGGTAGTCTTATGGCGGCAAAGTCTGCGGGTCAAGCGGGATTTCCGGGGAAGCCGAAAACCGGGGCCCCAGGCGCCCTGTCGCGTGGATTCCGGAGCGGGGTACAATGCGACCGGACGGCGATCGGTTTTCCGCCGCCGCACAGGTTTCGCGAGGACAAAGGACGCAACGTGCAGACCAAAGGTACAGGCCGAAAGCTGGCTCCGGGGCAGACGGTTCGGGTTCGTCAGACGATTCACACGCGTGAAGGCGACTGGGGAACGACCATCGAGGGGAAAGTGGTCCAACTCGCCCCGAGACCGACGGGCAGCTGGTTCGCACACGGAAAGGACGACAGACTCTGGCTTCAACGGCTGCGGCTGGAGAAGGACGATGGTGAGATCGTGGAAGTGAACATCGATCGGGATTCCGTCGTGACGATCGTCAAGGACGCCTGACACGCCGTTCACTCCGCATAGGCGGGGATTCGACAATTCTCTGATTCGAGCGACGCTCTGTTGAGCAACGCTCCGACGCCGACAGCCCGGTCCGCGGGCATGAACGGCAGACTCTCTCAATGCATCCGGGTAATCGCCGCGATCGGCGCCGCCACTTGGCTCTTCGGCGACACGCTGCGCCATTACATCGACCGCGCCGACTCCGATGACGCAATTCGATTCGCCTATTGGGGCGGCTACGAAGATCACGTTCTTTGGACGGAAGTCGTCGAGGCGTTCCATCGCCATGAGCCGACCATCCGCATCCGCCAGGAATGGCTGCCGCTCTCCGGTTACCTGGCGAAAATCGACCAGCAGCTCGTCGCCGGCGCCGCGCCGGATGTCTTCATGTTTCAGGACGAGCCCTTCCCGCGGTACGCCGAGTCGCAGTTTCTCAATCTCGATCCGCTGTTCACGGCCGACAACGAGGCGGCGGGTTGTCTCGACGACTGCTGGCCGACGGCCGTCGCCTCCTTTCGTGACGGCGCGGGCGCCATGCGCGGCGCGCCCCTGCACGGCGGAAACGTCCTGATCTACTGCAATCCTGACGCCTTCGAACGGGCGTCGCGATTTCATCATCGAACGATCGCCCTTCCCGAGGATGACTGGACGCTGGACGAGTTCGTCGCCACTTGCAGGGACCTCACGATCGATGAGAACGGCGACGGCGAGCCCGAACAGTTTGGCCTGCTGCAACCGCACTGGGTCTATTACCTGCCCTTCATCTGGTCGCACGGCGCCGCCCTGCTCGACGAATCGCATTCGCATTGGACGCTGACCGGCCCCGCCGCCGTCGCAGCGTTTCAGTTCTACGCCGACCTTCGCCATCGCCATCACGTCACACCTTCGCCGATGGAGTACGCCGGACAGAATTCCGATTCGGCCTTCCTGTCGGGCCGCGTCGCCATGTGCGTCAACGGCCCCTGGTACATGCCGTACCTGAACGAGACACACTTGCGCGATCGCTATCGCGTCGTCGGCATTCCGTCGGGCGCCGCGCCGTCGCGCACGCGCGTCACGTGGGACGCCCTCTGTGTAAACGCCGCGATCGACACGGCCACGCGGGAGAAGGCGTGGCGCTTCGTCCGTTTCACACTCAGCGACGAAGCGCAGACGATCTTCGCCCGTCGCCAGCGGGCGATTCCCGCGCGACGCGCCATCGGCGAGCGATTCATCGCCTTTGGCGGTGGCCCCGCGTCTCCCGCCGCGGCCTTCATCGACGCGATGGCGACGGCGCGAATGCAGCCCATCACGAAGGACTGGCTGCCGATGGACGCCGTCGTCCGAAGACACCTGCTCAGCGTCATTCCCGACGGCGCCGCGCGGCGCTCCGCCGAAGCGGCCGTCGACGCGCTGGCCAATGAACGCGTCATCCGCGAAACGTTCGGGGGTGGCGAATGACGCCGACGGACCAGGCCGAGTCTCGCGGCGCCCTTCGCTTCGCGGCGCCATGGATCATCGGGTTCGGTCTTCTATATGCCGGCCCCCTGATCGCCGCCGGAGTCATTGCCTGCACGTCGTGGGATGGTCTCTCGAACGCGTCGCTCCGCTGGGTTGGTCTCGAACAGTTCCTCGCGCTGGCGGACGATCGCATGTTTCGTGTCGCCCTGTCGAACAGCGTCGCCTACGCATGCGTCAACACGCCCTTTCAACTCGCGGCGGCGCTCGGTCTCGCGTTACTCATTCACGACGCCCGACGCCGTCGCGTTTGGGCGACGCTTTACTACGCGCCGCATCTGTTGTCGGGCGTGGCCACGATTCTCATCTGGGCGTGGCTGCTCAATCCGCAGGTCGGCCCCGTCAATCGAGCCCTGCGGGCAATCATGACGAGCGTCGGTCTCGATCCGATCCGACCGCCATGGCTGTTCTCGGCGACGTGGGCGCGTCCGTCACTCATCCTGATGAATCTGTGGTATGTCGGGGCGCCGATGCTGATCTTCCTGGCGGCGCTCACGCGGGCGGGGCGCGGCGTCCACGAGGCGGCGATGATCGACGGGGCCTCACGCTGGCGACGGTTCCGCTCCATCACGGCGCCACAGCTGGCGCCGGCGATCCTGTTCAACGCCCTGACCCTTTTCATCACGTCGATGCTCAACTTCGAACAGGCGTACCTGCTGTTGAACTGGCAGCAGGACAACGCCCTGCTCTTCTCCACTGTGTACATGTACCAGACCGCGTTCGAGCGACATCGCTTCGCGTTCGCCCTGGCGCAGGGGCTGGCGCTGCTGGCCATGCTCAGCCTCGCTTCGATCGCGGCCCTGGTGTTGGGACGACGCTTCGTGACCTATGACTTCGAGGAGGCGGCGTGAAATGGCTCGACGCGCTCGCCGACTTACGTGGCTGCGTCTTCTCGTTGGCGCCGGTCTTCTGCTTCCGTTGGTCTGGGCCGTCTGGGCGTCGCTTCAACCCGTCGATCGCATCTTCGCGCCCGTCGGGGCCCATTACGCCGATACGGGCGATGGTCTTCGGTTCGAGAACTACGACAAGGCGATGACGCGGCTGCCTTTTCTTCGTTTCATGTTCAATTCGTGTGTCATCACGGTGGCGGCGACGATCGGGAGCGTGCTGAGCTGTTCGATGGCGGGCTTCGCCTTTGCGCGACTGCGCTGGCCGTTCCGACGCGTCGCCTTCGTCCTCGCGCTGCTGACGATGGCCGTCCCGCTGAACCTGATCCTGCTGCCGCAGTTCCTGATCTTCGAGCGACTGGGCTGGGTGAACACGTACAAGCCGCTGATCGTCCCGCACTGGCTGGCGGCGTCGGGCTTTTTCGTCTTCCTTTTTCGGCAGGCGTTTCTGGGCGTGCCGCAATCGCTGGAAGACGCGGCAAGGATCGAAGGCGCGACGCACTGGCGGCTCTACTGGGATGTGATGCTGCCGCACGCGCGACCCGTTGTGGCCGTGGTCGCGGCGCTGGCGGCCGTCGGTAGCTGGAACGCCTTCTTCGCGCCGATGATCTACCTGTCGGACTTCGAGACGTATCCGGCCAGCGTTGGCCTGCGGATGTTCCATGTGATGGAAGGAACGTGGCCGAACCTGATGATGGCCGCGGCGATCGTGTCGATGGGGCCACCGCTCGTCGTGCTGATCGTGGCGCAGCGCTGGCTGCTGCGACGGATCGACGGGTGAGCGGGCGGCGGTCGAAACTTGTCCTGAGAAATTTCCAGAAGTTGATTTGTTGGCGCGTGACGGAGCGGAATCGGGTTCGCGAAACGCGCCGAGGCGCGTGCAAAATTCTGCGCGCGTGTTTGCACGGCTCAATTCGTTGGGCTGTCGGTTGTTAGGGTGGTTTTTCTCGCGAGTCGGCGATTTTCCGGGGGGCGCAAACTGGCGCAAACGCTCGCAAATTCTCGCAAACGGGTTGGCCGTGGAAATCGCGGCGAAATGGGCGGATGCGCGCCGCATGGCGAATGGTTGACTTGATCGGCGCTGCGCGGGCGTGTCGGGTGTCGTTGATTCCAAACCCTGAATGGGTGTTACAGCTTCGATTGCTGTAACGCCCCGTTGGGGCTTGATGAATGTCTGCGGGTGTGTACCCGGGGTTGCGCTTCGACCACTTCGCAGTCTGGAATGACCCCGGGCTGTCTCCTTCAATTGGATTCCGAAACCAGATCGTAACATCTGGCGAGGAGACAGCCTTTCATCGAATTAACCTGTTTATCCCCGTTGGGGATAGGAGGATTGTGAGCAGTCAGGTCGGATAGGTCGGCCATCCTTCCGGAAGAGGAACAAGCCTCAGCCTGACTCCTCACGCCAACGGCGTGGCACAGGTCAGCCCAGGGTGGAGTGGAGACCGCGCATGCGGGCGGAACGCAACCCTGGGGCGCCGGGTGAAAGTGATTCCAAACCCTGAAAGGGTGTTACAACTTCGATTGTTGTAACGCCCCGTTGGGGCTTGATGAATGTCTGCGGGTGTGTACCCGGGGTTGCGCTGCGACCGCTTCGCGGTCTGCGCTAACCCCGGGCTGTCTCCTTCAATTGGATTCCGAAACCAGATCGTAACATCTGGCGAGGAGACAGCCTTTCATCGAATTAACCTGTCGCGCCCCTTTGGGGCGAAGTCAGAATGCGATACTTTCAGCGCGTCCCGTCGGGACGGGAACGTTGGCTAGACAAATGAAACTCCCCCGATGAAACAGGGGGCGAGGTTCTCCTGATCCCTTCGGGATCGATCACGACGCCCAGCGGCGATTGCGATCCGAGCGATGCGGCGATGGTCGACGACTCCGTGCGGACCTGGGGATCATCAAGCCTGACGATTCCTCGGCGTGGCGAATCACTCAGCGCTCGTTCGCTCGACGTCGCCGTGGGGACACGGCGGCTCTGACTGGCGCTTTGACCGCTTCGCGGTCTGGGCTGAACCCATCTGGCTTGTCGAGCGCCATTGGGGCGAATCACTGCCCCAGCAGATTGGCGACGATGCACTGGATGTCGAGGCTGTCGAAGGCGCAGTCGCCGTTGCAGTCGTGGAGGGGGCGGCCTTCCGAGTCAATCTCGGCGCCCGGCGTGTTGAAGGGGCACTGATCGAACGCATCGAGGATACCGTCGCCGTCGGAATCGCCCGACGCGATGTAGGTGTAAACGGCGCCGGCATTGCTCGCGCTGTTGTCGTTCTGAAGACCGTTGACGCCGATCGAGCCGCCGTCCTCCATGAAGGACGTTGCGACGATCGTGTTTCCGGAAATGCCGAGGCGGAAGCCGAACCAGTCGTCGGCGTCGGGGTTTGACGCCTTGAGGTAGGCCTGCTGACTCCACTCGCCCTGACTGTCGCGAACGAACACGTACGCCGCCCCGGAATCCATGATGGAGTTCTCAAAGGGGTTCCCGTTGACGCCTGTGGCGCCGCCATCTTCCTGATAGGCGCCGACGACCATTATGTCCCCGCTGAGGTCGATGGCGGCGCCGAACAGATCCGCGACGCCCGGGTTGGACGGCTTGATGTACGCATGCTGCGTCCATTGCCCCATACCGTCGGGGACGAAGACATAGACCGCGCCAGCCAATTCGACGCTGTTGTCGGCCTGATCGCCGTTAACGCCTGTGGCGCCGCTCGACTCCCCCTGCGCGCCGACGGCGATCACGCCGTGCGAGATGGCGACACTGCCGCCGAAGGCGTCGCCCATCCCGGCGTTGGACGCCGCGAGCGTGGCCTGCGGACTCCAGACGCCATTGGCGTCGCGGGCGTACACGTAGGCCACACCGGCGTTCGTGTGCGGGAAATATGCGTCCCCCACGACGATCGTGTCGCCCTCGATATCAAGCGCGTTGCCAAATCCGCCGGTCGCCGCCGGGTGGCGGAAGGCCTGTTGCGGATTCCAGTCGCCCATCTCGTCGCGCACGTACACGTTGATCTGGCCGTTTGCCGTGTATGCAAGCGTGTCGCCCGAGAGCGCGATGACACGTCCGTCGAGAGCGGGCAGCGGCAGTTCGGCCTGAAAGAACCACTGCCCCATCGCGTCGCGAGCGAAGATCGTGATGTAGGAGTTGGACAAAGACCTTCCGGAAACCGCAATCGTGTCGCCCGAGATGGCGACCGCCGCGCCCCCATTGCCCACGGCGGGATTGGGCGACTGTAAGAAGGCGCGCTGAACCCACTCGTTCAGGTCGTTCCGCTCGAAGACGTACGCCCCGCCACGAATGCCGGCGAAGATCGCCCCCCCGACGAGCGTGCGCCCCTCGACGGCGACGGAAATACCAAACTGCATGGACATCGCGGCATCGGCGGGCTTGATGTAGGCCTCGCGGGCGAACATGCGCGGCTCGCCCCCGGCGTGGGCGGGCATGGCGGCGAGGGCGAGGATGGCGAGTGTTGGGATGGCGATGAGGTTTCGGGGATAGGCGAGCATGGGGTTCTCCTGGGCGCCGCCGCTGGTTGGTTGGGCTGGGCGCGTCTGGGCGGATTGATGGACGGCTCCGGGGGATAGTGCGCCGTTTGGGGGGGAGTGGGAGCACTTCGCGCGCTACTTTTTGGACGGGGTTGGCGAGCGGGCTGGGGCGGCGCGAATTTCGGGGGTTGTCGGTGAAGATTGGCTGTTCTGCGGACTCCGAAATCTGGAATCGTCAAAAAGTCAAAATGTGAAAAGGGGACGACGCGCGGTGGCTTGGCCTGGGGCGGGGAGACGCCTGGGCGAGACGATACGGGTTTGGGATTGCGCAGTCGGCGGGAGTCTGTGCTGCGCTCGCGGCACTGGCGGACGAGGCGGTCAGCGGCGCCCGTGCGGGCAAGCCGGCCAGTGGCACGCGCGCGTCGCGGTTCGCCCCTGGAGAATCTAGGCGTCGCTCCCCCTCGGGTCCCCCGGAAGTGGCGGTTTCGCCGCCCCCGGGTTGGCAATGGGGGCACGCATTGCTCCAGATGCCGCCAACGGCGGGATTTCGCGCGACGGATCAGGAATGGCGCGCGCATTCGCGGCGGATGCGCTCGCCGCGGGTGGAAACGCGCGCGCAAATGGCGCAGTTGCGCGCGCACCTGGACCTGTTGCGCGCGCATCCCCGCCGAAATCGCGCGAATCCTGTGCCGATGTGACAGGCCGAGCGGCGACGCGGCCAGACCGCGGCCCGACGGCGATGCCAGGCAATTGTCGCCATGTGTTTTGTGACCCTGTCGGAAGGACCGACGCGGGCGGGAATGTGAAGGAACCAACAACATTCAGGCCGCGGTCGAAGCACTGGCGAGCGAGGAGCCAGTGGCGCTCGGCGCGACGGTGGAGGGGCTTCATCTTGCCTGTTTGCGTAGTGTCTCAACTGCTTCGCGAATTGCTTTATCTGAAGCTCCGTGGTCTCCCCATTCTTGCCAAGAATCTCTCGTCCGGCTGAGGGGCTCTATCGCCGGCGTGGATAACTTAACCCGGGTGGGCAGGAGAACCGCGTCGCCTAGTAACAAAGCCTCGCCTGTATCCAGGAGTGGGAGTCCGTCTAGAACTCCAGCCAGAGAATCCGGCATGAGCCTGCGAACAACGTTCTGGTCTTGGTCATTAGTTAGTCTCAGGATCACGAAGTTGTTACACTGGCTTAGAATGGTTCGGCTTACATCTGAAGGGCGTTGACTGACAACAAGTAATGATACGCCATATTTGCGGCCTTCCTTGGCGATCCGTTCAAATGTTGCCAATGCTTGCTTTTCGACCGATGAAGAGTCCTCCCTGACCGGCAAGTAAAGGTGGGCCTCGTCACAAACGAAGACGAACGGTGTCCTTTCTTCGGGCCTCATCCAGAATTGAACGTCATAAAGTAGTCGCGCCAGAAGACCTGTCACGATCGGGAGCACGTCAGATGGAACCTCGGAGAAGTCAATGATCTTAATGCCATAATGATCCTTTTGACTGTCAAGCATCGCGGCGATTTGGCTTGCCAGCCAGTCGTAGGCCTGTGCCTGTTTTGGCGGCTTGAACATGAAGCCGTATCGGCGATCTTCCTGCTTCGATTTTAATCGCGCGATCATTCTTGTCAGCTTTTTTGCCCAATCGCCGTCCCGACCGGCCTTTGACTTGTCAAATAAGCGTTCCGAATCGTCGTACTCGAACTTTGCGATTAATTCATCGATGTCAAAAGGAATTGGTGAATCAACGGTAAATGTTGCTGCAACAGCAGCTTTCCCTTCTTGGGTTAGCCGCGCCGCTTTTAGGTCCTTGACGTGTGTTGTAAAGCGCGATGCCTGATTCGGGGCATTGTTCTCACTTCGGTCCACGATCATGGAGAGCATTTCTTCGCGATTCAGTAACCAATAAGGTAGAAACAGCGCATTCGCCGGGGGAGAGTCGAGGTCTCCGGGCCCTGCGATGCGGAAATGCGTGGCGATTGGTTCGAGATCGTCGCGATCAAGCTCACCCTTCGGGTCGGCGAGAGATACATACTCGCCGTGCATGTCGAACACAATGAGGTTTGCGTGGGGCCGGGAATGCGCCTTTTCGAGAATTGTTGAGACGCACCAACTCTTACCGGAGCCGGTACTGCCGAGAATAGACGCGTGGCGTTGAAAGAATCGGTCGCCGTTGACAATCGCGACGGCATCGGGATCCAGCACGAACCGACCAATCTCAAGTCGCTCTTTTTCAGCGACACCTTCACCGAGCAACCCCATGAACGCTTGAAGGTTGGGCCCTTCGATCAGGAAGCACTCGCGGTCAATCTGCGGAAAGGAGTCGGCTCCGCGTTTAAATCGATTTCTTTGCTTGCCTTCAACAGCTCGGTAGGTACCAAGCAGAACAACGCGGATTGCGTCGTCCGGCACGACCTCTGATTCAAGCTCGCCCGGTGACAGAGGGTCGGGAGCAGCGAGTTGTTCCCGTAATTGGCGAGTGACCCGCTCAGTCATGCCAATGAGAAACTCCTGCGCGGTGATTCCTTGAATCGCAACCAAACTGCCAACGGCTGCGCGGGGCAGGAGTTTGGCGTTGTCCACGGAAACGAGCACGCGGCTCGTATCAACAGAAACAACTTGGCCGAGCCTATTGGCATCGCTAAAGGCGATCGCTGCGGTCTTGGCTTTTTTGCTCATAAGACTTCCTCTGCTAAGGTGCCGATGTCCCAAATTCCCGGCGCTGTCGCATCGTCTTCAAATTTGTTTTGCGTGTGAATGGTGATCCCCGCCGTGCCTGAACGCATCGACACGCATACGCATCCGGGGGCTTCATTTACCAAATCAATGACGGTTGGCGTCACACTTCGATTTAGAATCAGCGCCGGAATACCCGCCTTCAGTCGATCCCGAAGATGGACTTGAAGGTGGTCATCGTTAAACCCGTAACCGACGACACATAGACGTGAGCATCTCTTGATGTGGTCGTTTGCGAGATCACGGTGTTTATCAAAAGGCGCATTGTAGCCTTGCTTGTATTTGTTAAGACCAGGAGTAATGACCATCCGCGAACTGGGTAAGTCGCAACTGCATCGCCGCGGTCCATCTGAGGTTTGATACCAATCGAAGCTTCCATGTGGCTTCAGCACTATCGCTCGAGGGAAATGGTCGAGCGAGTATGCGCCAGCCCGCTTCTTGAGCCCTCGACACGATCCCATACAGCTTCGAGCATGATCAAATTTGCCGGCGTAGCTACCAACCGCCGTGGTATCGACATGGAATCCCGAAAATTCACATGCAACTTCGACCAAACGGTCGTAATTCGTCGTCAAGATTGGGAGCCCGGTGGACGGCTTGAGGACTTTATTAAGCAATTTTTGCAGGCGAAGCACACGCTTACCCGAAAACGTTTCTGCAATCGCCTGTTGCTCTTGAGGCAACAGGCATTTGCAAGTCTGATCGACGATCCAAGTTTCTAGGGACTCACTCGGTTTGTGCGTTAGCAGGGCAGCTTCGAGGCCTACGTTTCTCTGGAGTTCCGAATCGATCTTCGTCCATAGTGCGGCGTCCTTTCCTGTCAGCTACTTCGCCGCCTTACCAAGATGAGCCGCGAGCACGCCCATGCCGGGTATGCCTTCGGCTGCCGACAGGCCGGACCCGACCACGAGGACTAAACCATCGGTGAAATGCCCTTGTATGAATTGCGTTAGTTCAGCGTATTTCATAAGCAATACCAAGTCGATGGAGTACTTGACATGCAGTACCAACTAACGATTGCTTTGGCAACCACTCTTCGCACCAAAGAGCGCTTTCAAGTCTAGCCATCGACTCCAGTAGATCCGAACGCTATCACCGAGTTAGAAATGGCATTTTACATTCACTCTGCGGACCGCGGCGCAAGCCGCCTCGCGGCCTCTCGGGAGCTTTCGTGCTAAGTCAGTCTCGCTCTCGGCTGGTGCCACTAGCTCTTTGCTGATAGGCCACCCTAGTTGCAATCAATGTTGCTACTCAACGCCTTCATCTCCAGCCCCTCAATCTCCTGAATCGTCGTACCGGCGATCGCCTGCAAGTCGCCGTACATGCCGACCGTCGAGACCATCACGCGCTCGATCTGCTTCTGCCGCTTCTCCCACTGCTTCGTGATCACGCGGCGCTCGGCATCCAAATCCGATTGCATCGTGACGAATGCGTCCTTGATCGCCTCGACCCGCTGGCGGAACTGCGGACCGGTCATGTATTGGTAGAGCACGGCCATCTTGTCCTGCTGGCCCTCGGCGGCTCGTCGCGCTAGGGATGCTTCCGTCAACGCCATGCGCAGAACACCCGCGAGCGGGATGGCGAAGGGATAGGCCGAGACCCAGACACCGTCGACCTCCGTGAATGCATCCACGCCCGACGGCAGGGCCTGCGACACGATCACGGCGACATCGGCCTTGGCGGCGCGCTGGTCCTGCTTCAGCTTGTCGGTCCAGCCGCCCGACCAGTTTTTGGTACGCTTCGACTCCCAGAGAATCGCGCCGCACTCCTGCCCCTGCGGCGAGAGCACGCGCTGCACGACATCGCCGCCGAACTGCCCTTTCGGAACGGGCTCGATGACATCGCGCGGAAACGCCTCGGTGAGCCGGGTTTCAAGATCAAGTTCCTGAATCTCGCCCTGCATCTGCTGCGAGCCCTGTTCGGCCCGCCGCTTGGCCTCGGCAAGCTGTTCAAGGAGTTTCCTGCTCTTCTCCTGCTCTTCGGCGAGCTTCAGTCGATATTCCTCGTCGGCCGCCTTCATCGCCTTTTCCCGTTCGGGGGCGAGGGCCGCCGCCAGGCGCTTTTCCAGTTCAAGATCGAGCTCGTTCTGTTTGTCTTCCAGCTCGCGCTGCTTGCGGCGGAACTCGGTCTCCTGTTTGCGGGCCTCGGCGAGCTTGGCGTTGTTGCTTTCGAGGAGTTGTTTGATCTCCTCCAGCTCTTTCGCCTTCACGTCGAGATCGTCGGCCGCGGCGCGCCGGGCCTTCTTCGCCTCTTCCTCAGCGATGCGCCTGCGCTCGGCCGTGAGTTTCTCGGCAACCTCGTCGTCGATTTGCGCTTTCTGTTTGGCGATGGCGTCGCGTTCCGCCTTGAGCGCCGCCTCGCGCGCACTCATGGCGGCGGACTGCTCGGCAAGCCGCTTCTCGAACTCCTTCCGCGTCGCCTCAATCAGCGGCGCGGCCAGGGATTCGTTGAGCTTGATTTCCTTCTGGCAGTTTGGACAGATGATGGTCGGATCGGTCATTGATTGGCCCATTTCCGGCTATTAGAGAGCAGCGAACGGCGGCAGGCAAGCGAGCGATCGAATTCCGCCACTTCGGCGGCGCGCGGCACATAGAGTTTATTGTCAGCATTCATTCGACGGCCCTGGCATTGAGGTCGCATTATAGCATTTCTTTCATACGCGCCACTATTCTGCCAGTGCGGGCCTGTTGATTTGTCGATTGCCGGCGCCGTCGATCATCGTGACCCCACCTCGGGACGAGATGGGCCACGCGGCGTGTTCATATGCGGCGACATGCGACGGCGGCGCTGGACCATGGACTTTGGGATGATGTTGGTTGCCGGCGACGTCGATCATCGCGCCCCCACCTCGGGGCGAGGCGACCCAACTGACAGTAAGCCACGGGTGGCGCGTCGCGATCGCTTTGCGGTCGGACGCTCCACCCGTGGCTGCGCTTCTTCGCTCCCTCGCTGCGTGAGGGGGACCGCCCCTGAACGGGCGGGTTACTCTCATCACATCACCGTCGGTCTGGCGTTACGGCCGCTCCACTCGCAAAATCACGCCCTCGCCATCGAGATCCGTTCCGAGCAGGTACATGAAATCTCCGTCGAACACGATGCCCGCCCACGAAACACCCTCGTCCGGCGTCTCGTAGGTCTCGATCGTCTCGCCCGTTGTCGCGTCGATCCGGACGATCGACTGCGCCGCCAGCGTGGCGATCGCCCACATGTCGGTCCCGTCGAAAGCGAGACCACGGACATCGCGGTTGAAGGGGATGGTTCGTTCGAGCGTGTCGGGCTCGGCGTTCGTATCAACGATGTAGAATCGACCGGTGGAGTTTGCGAAATCGCGGCCGTGGATCCACAGGCGATCGGTCATCGGCTCATACGCCATCGCGCGCATCGTGATCGCTCCGCCGAGTTCGCTCTCACTGTTGATCGTGTCCGCAACACTCGTCAGCGTTCGCATGTAAGCGTCTTTGCTCCCGCCGCAGCCGCAGTGCGTCCACAGGTGATTGTCCTGCACCGTCTGCACGTGGCGGCTGAGCGTCGGCCCCGGCGACGTGGTCATCGCGTCCGTCGTCAGGCGGAAGGCCTCGAGCTGATCCCTGCCGGTATAGAGGAGATCGTCGCCCAGCAGCGCCAGGTCACTGAAGAAATTCGGCGCGGGCAGATTGTCGAACCGATCCACCATCGTCAGGGCCGAAGGCGTCGCATCCGCGGGCAGGGAAGACTGGCGCGAGAAGATCGCGATCGCGCCGGTCTCATCGCCAATGGAGAGCGAATCCTCGTCGAACACAACAAAGGGAAAGACAAACGTCTTCGCCGTGATCGCCAGATTGTAGACGAAGTCGATCGTCGGTTCCGCGGCGAAGTCGAGGGCGATCGCGTCGTCATCGTAGATCGCCAGGACGCGCACACTGTCCTTCATTCCCGTCAGGCGATCGCGGAAGAACACGCGGCCCGTCCCGTCTTCGTTGAGAATCAGGGCCGTCACATCTGTGGTGACGCCCGCCGTGGACGCCCCCTGCACCATGGTCGAGAGCATGCCGCCGCTTTCCAGCAGCCACACGCCGAAGGGCTGCGGCTCAACCGGCTCGCAATTCACGCACGGCGCGTCACCGCAGTTGACGCACGGTTCCGGCGTCGGCGTCGGGACATTGGGATCTCCGACGCCGGAGGGATCGCCATTGGGCGCCTGCCCCGATTCGGGCAGATTCATGTCCAGCGGGTCCTGGCCCTGCTGGGGACATCCGAGGATTGACGGGGCCAGCGCGATCAGGATCGACAAGGCGAGTTTTCGGGCGGGATTCATGGTCGTGGCGCTCCTTCGGACCGGCGTCGCGATCGCCAACCCACTGGCGAATTCGGCCGATCCAGGATTACGTGCGACGAGAGGCGGCGGGACTCACGGTGAATTCGGGAGAATTTCCGGCGGACGCGGGGAAGGACGCGGACGATCGTCCACAGGAGCGCTTGCATGGCATGCAAGAGGTCGGGAACATCGCTGGCATTCTCGCGGGCGAATCTGCGCAGACGCACCGGCGGTTGCGGCGACGATCAGCGGCGGCGCGACTTCTCATGCTTGCCTTGCAGGGCAAGGCTGTCCGGCAATTGTGTCGCCCTTTCAGGGCTAAACCCGAGGAAAAAACGCTAACCACGGGTTGCGCTCCGACCGCTATGCGGTCTCCGCTCCACCCGTGGCTAAAAACTGATGCTCCTTCGGAGCTGTGTTGGCCTAGGAAACACTGGCGTTTACGACGGTACTGCAAATCGGAAATCCTCACTCGAATTCCCGGACAGCGTCGCCTTTGAGGGCAAGCATGCCACCCGGGGGCGCTCCGAGCCGGGCCAGTCATGGCCCGGGCATTTGGCGTGTACGCCTGAGCTTTGTGGGAACGAACCGATTGCTCGGATCAGACGGCTGGGATCTCCGATCGTTCACGCACGCGCCAACCGCCGCATGACTGCGACGGCTCGGAAGGTTGCGCGACTTCCACATGCTTGCCTTGGAGGGCAAGCATGCCACCCGGCCAACCGCCGCATGACTGCGGCGGCTCGGAAGGTTGCGCGACTTCCTCATGCCTGCCTTGCAGGGCAAGCATGCCACTCGGGCGGCGGCTGAGTTGGTATGCTCGCATGGGCCGAGAGACTGACTCAACGGACATTCCGCCGCCGGCGCTGACACATCAGTCGGCCGGGCACGGCGACACGCTGACGACGGAGCAACTGGGTCAGCTGAGGACGATCCGCCGGCGCGGATGGTGGACGCTGGCGATCTTCCTGGGCGTCGCCCCCGTATCGTTCCTGTTTTTCGAGATCTTCAGTGAGTCCTGCGTCTCACTCGTCGTTGCCGTCGTGATGAGTCCTGCCTTGTTGGTTTCGATGCTGGCGTATGGATACTCAACGTGCCCACGCTGCGGGAATCTCTTCTTCCGACGTCGCCACTTCTTCAACTCGTACGCCCGGAAATGCATGAATTGCGGACTGCGTCTCCGGGGGCGCGGGTGACGTTTCGCCCTTCCATCCGCCGCCATGATCTGAGCCCGGACTGACAGGACGCGAAAGCTCTCCGCGGCATTTGCCAACTCAAACCCCGACTGCGACAAAGTGAACTCCCCACGTCCCGCGGGTCGTCGAACGCGGCCGGAAAGCGGCGGCGCCGGCTCGTCCGCGTTATCGGGGATTCCGCCGCCCGTCCGGCCTTCAGAAGCTGTGACCGCGGGGGCGTCCGCCCGATGAATCAACATCTAGTGAATTGATGGAGCTTGGACTTGGCAGCGGCGGACTCCTCACACATCTCCGTTCGAAGCGGCAGGCGGAGCCTTTATCGGCTGCGCAACCAGTACATGCTGTTCGCGGTCCTGCTGGCCATCGTTCCAACCTTCGGGATCGGGCTTCATCAGTCTCTCAATGCGCAGAGAACGGCCCGCGAGCGATCCGATAACCACAACGACGAAACCCTCCGCGGTCTGCGATATGCGATACACGATGAGATCAACGCGCGCAGAGCGGACGCATTGACGATCTCCCATTATCCGCCGATCGCCGGCCTCTATCGGGCCGCGCGAAACAACGGATTCGACGCTGAGGGCGGATCATCCGCAACTCAGTGGATGAGTCGACTTTCGAAGTTGTTCAGCGACTATGTCAGGCTTCACGCGGATACGCGACAGGTCCGCCTCATCGACGCGTCGGGCGTCGAAATGCTGCGCGTGGATGGGACCGCCACAGGGCCACGCGTGCTGCGCGAGGACGAACTGCAGGATAAATCCGCCCGGTACTACTTCACTGAAGGGATATCGCTCCCCCCCGGCCAGGTCGCCGTCACCAAGATTGACCTGAACGTCGAGCACGGAACCGTGCTTCGCGATGAACCTGTCTACCGGGTCTTCACGCCCGCCTACGTCAACGACGCGCTGTTTGGTGTGATCGTCATCAATGTGGCGCCCGCGCGCCTCATTCATCGACTCGAGAGTGCTGAACCGCTGGGGGCACTCGCCCTGACGAGTCTCGACGGCGACTACATGTACGCCGACGCGCCCGAAAAGCGATGGGGCCGGCAGCTGGGCACCGGCGAAAGCATCCTGCAGGACTGGCCTGTTCTCAACAAAGGCGGCGCCCTGATGCGACTTGTCGCCGCCAACGGCGCCATCGTACGACTCCCCGACGAACTCAATCACCGGGAACTGGCGGCCGTGGCCATCCCTGTCGGGAACAACGAGTTCTGGATGCTCAGTGTCACGTCCACTGAAGGCGAACTCGGCGGTGTTGGTCGTGAGGCGCTCACCGCGGGTCTGCTGACCAGCACGCTCGTCGCCATGCTGGCGGCGCTTCTGGCCGCCCTGCTCTCTCACAAGTGGGCCCAGCCGATACAGGACCTTGCGAGCATGGCGGACCGCGTCCGCTGCGGCGACTTCACGGTCCGGGCCCCCGGCGTCCGCCGGGATGAGATCGGCGATCTCGAGCGGTCCTTCAACCAGATGGCCGCCGAAGTCGAGGCGAACGTGGCGCTGGAGCAGGCGCGCATTGCCGCCGAGGCGGCAAACACGGCGAAGAGTGAATTCCTCGCCAACATGAGTCATGAAATCCGCACGCCGATGACCGCCATTCTCGGCTACGCGGAGCTGCTCGAAGATCAGACGGTCGGCGACACGGATCGGCATCAGAACGTCTGCGCGATTCGACGCAGCGGCAGCCATCTGCTCGATATCATCAACGACATCCTGGACTTCTCGAAGATCGAGGCGGGACAGCTTGAGATTGAAACCGTCGAGTCCGACCCGTTCGAGATTGTCAGTGATGTTCTGACGGTGCTTCGGACGAAGTCGCGCGAGCAACGGACCGACATCCAGGCGGAATGCGGGTCGAGATCTCCCAGTCGCATTCTGACGGATCCTACGCGACTGCGCCAGATCCTGTTCAACCTCGTGGGCAACGCGCTGAAGTTCACTCAGAATGGCCGCGTGACCATTGAACTGAGTTTCAGCGAGCTGGGCGACAATCGGTGGCGTCTTCGCTGCGATGTGGCCGACACCGGAACCGGAATCCACTCGGAAGCCATCGACGGCCTGTTCTCCCCTTTCCGACAGGCGGATTCGTCCACGACCCGCAGGTACGGAGGAACCGGCCTGGGCCTGGCCATTTCGCTCAAGCTGGCGGAACGGATGGGCGGCTCAGTTTCGCTGGTCGATACGGCGATCGGCGTCGGATCGAGATTCCGAGTGGAAGTCGAGTGCGTACCTGCGTCGGGATCGAGTTTCCGGCCTCCGCAGAGCATCAGCGCCGCCGGATCCTATGAACAGCAACCCAGGAAAGAGGAGCGCATCGAGCCGATTGAAGGCGACATCCTTCTCATCGAAGACGGCGTGGACAACCAACGGCTGTTCCGACGCATCCTGACGACCGCCGGCGCTGCCGTCGAGATCGCTGAGAATGGACAGGAAGGCCTCCGCGCCGTCATTCATCGCCAGCGCGAGGGCAGGGACTTCGACCTGATCATCACGGATATGCAGATGCCGGTGATGGATGGGTTTGAAGCCGTCCGGCGCATTCGAGCGGCCGGTGTTACGACGCCGATCATTGCCCTGACCGCGGGTGTTGTGACAGGCAATCAGGAACGCTGCCTCGACGCGGGCTGCAACACGTTTCTCGCGAAGCCGATCAAACGTCGGGAGCTCATCGACGCCTGCCGCTCGCTGATTGGTCAGCCGACCGCAGCCAGCGCTGGCAATTGAGGACGATCCACCGAGTTTCCAATTCATGTCAGACGCAACTCAAGGTTCTTTGAGCCTTCATCGGCGCCGGACGAGCAAATTGGATTGATTCCACCGGTGACACAGTGAACCTCGGTCGCGTGTTCGCGTACATACCCTCGACGCCCGCGCGGACGTCGTGCGGCCGGCGGATTCTGCGCCGAGTTTCGAGCGCCGAGCCGACAAGAGAGGAACATTGACACGCAATCGGCTTCATCGCCAGCTCATCGGCCTCCTTCTGGTTGCGACTGCGGCGGCGTTCATCGGTTTCCTGACTCCGGTCTCATCCAACCTCCGGCGGCATCGCTGGCGAATCCCGGGAAGCGAGCGAACCATCGGTTTCACCCGGTCCGGGCGTAACGTCATCGTCGAATTCACGAGCCCACAGCGGACGCCGCAGGGCCCCGGCAGCGGTACGCGCCTCGACATTCCTGGGCTTCGCGTCGGGTTCAGCGACTTCCGCGCGACAGGCGCTGAGAGCGGATCGGCGTGGGCGCATCGATGCACACGCGTCGACCTCAGCTTGTGGCTTGTCGCCCTCCTTCTGGCGAGCTATCCGGCATGCTGGTTTCTCCGGCGCGCTGTTCGCCGACATCAGACGCCGGACGCAACAAGCGCATGCGCCTCCTGCCAATACAACCTCCGCGGGAATGAATCCGGCGTATGCCCCGAGTGCGGCGTGGCCATCGACGCCGCGGCATGATGGCGTCGGACTCCGGGATCTGCGACACGCCCCGTCAAGGGCCACTCGCCCACCGCCTTTCCTTCACTCATCAGATCTCCAACAGGAAAATCGGAAAATCCGGAAATTCGGCTGCGCAAAATCGCGGCGACTGCGACTTACACTGCAACGCACAGCCGAAAGGACTTCATTGCCATCCCCCGAGTTGTCCATCATGACGCTTTCGCCGGAGGCGGCCGCAGAATTCCGCGGCCTTTACGATCAATTCGCGCCTCTGGTTCGCTCGCTCGCGTATGACAGGCTTCGGGACTGGCACGGGGCGTGGGACGTGGTTCACGACGTGTTTCTGGCGCTGATCCAGGAGATGCGGCGTGGCGGGCGCCAGACGATCGCCCAGGCGTGGATCGTGAAAGTCGCCCGCAACAAGATCGTCGATCGTGTCCGCCTTGACCAGCGACGTCGCGAGCGCGGGCGGGTCGACGCCTCAACGCCCGACTTGTCGATCCGCCCCGACGAACAGCGTCAACTCGAGCAATTGCATGCGGCCATCGCGGACCTGCCGGAAAACGAACGCCTGATCGTGTGGCTCTTCTACCTCGACGGGCTGTCGGCCCAGCGGGTCGGCGCGCTGACGGGCGTCCCGGTACGAACCGTGTACGCCCGCCTGGCCCGAGCGCGGCGCAGCCTGCGGACCGCCCTGACAACCCCGGCGAAGGAGGTGTGCTGATGATGAATATACGCTGGCGATCGGAATTGCGGCGAATCCAACCAACGTTGCGTGGCGCCAACGGCTCGGCGGTCCACGACGAAGCAAGCGACGGCGACGTGTGCAACAGCCTCGATACAGCGCTTCGGGAAGGCGTCCTGGTCGATGCGCGTCGGCAGGTGAAGGAGGAGCGCGCCCGGCGCCGCGATGCGCTGATGAGCCGGCTGCAGGTGGGCGAAGTGGTACAGACGGATGAGTCAATTCCATTCCACCAACCCAGAGGAGGACGTATTCACATGCTTCTGCAACATCGAGCGCTGTCGGCGGCCGCCGCGATTGTGATCGCGGCCGGCGTGTGGCTCACAACAGCCCTGACGTCGAACACCGCCAGGGCGAACACGGTCTTCGCACAGATGCTGGCGAAGGTCAATGAGATCACGTTTATTTGCGAGGCGCACGAGAAGACGGGGCCCGTGGAATCCGTCACCAAAGTGTATTCCGGTGGCGACGGTCTGGAACGAACGGAATTCAACGTCCTGGGCGTTTCGTTCGTGATGATCTTCAAGGATTCGACGGTGTACGATTTCGACCCGATGCGAAACATCGTGCGAATCGGACCGGCGATGCGAGTCGCGGAAACGGGCGCCCGGCTTCTCGAACAATTGAGAGCGTATCAGAATGACGCGTCGGCCGAGTCGCTCGGCGAGAAGGACGTCGGCGGCGTCAGGTGTTTCGTCTATCGCTACGAGTGGATCAAGGACAAGCCGGAGACGCCGGAAGACGATTCGTCGATCATTGAAATCGCCGTGAACTCGGAGACGCGCTATCCCGTGCGGATCGCGTACCTGGAATATCCGGCGACGGGAAATTCGAATCATGGCGCCGCGGAGCGATTTGAGGCGGTCGTCGTCGAGAATTTCGAGTGGAACATCGCGATCGATCCCAGGCTGTTCGATACGACGATTCCCGATGGCTGGACGACGCAGGACATGCCGGCGAACCGCGACGGGAACGGTCCCGCCAGACCGAACGCCGACGAGTAGTAACTCTCCCCAGACTACCCTACCCTTCCCTTCCCACCTGCGGTCTGATCGGCGCGCACGCGCCGATCAGACCTTTTCTTCGGAGGCGCGAACGCGTAACGCAGGAAGGCGCCAACGTGGGAAACGACCAGCGGATCACTTTCCGTCCGCCGCCCGCATTGAGCGCTCAGTCCTGGGGCGCCCCGGAAGGACTGACTGCGCACCTCCAGGTACCAGAAATCCACCAGTCGAATTCGCCGCTTCCATCTCAGGTTCGAAACACGGTACAATGGGCGAAACAGGACTGGCTCGGACCGGCCGTTTGGCGCGAATCATCGCGCAGGCTCAGGCCGAGTCGGGGCATGCCAATTCTCTGACAGGCGTATTCACGCCGAGGATGACAAACCATGGCGCCTCTTGCTCATCGACGATCACGACGATTGACAGTCCGCAGGGAACACCTGGCGGCATTCATCGCACTGTGCGCAGCCTTCGTGGCGACCGCGAGCGCTCAGGCGCAGGTGGCGTGTTGCTTCGGCGATGGCGCCTGCATGGACATCATCGATACAGACTGCGTCGCCCAGGGCGGGTCGCCGGGCGATCCTGGATCGACTTGCGCGTTGAGTGTCTGCTGCACGTCGATGGCGTTTGGCGAGCTGGATGTTGCATCTCCGATCTACAATCGTGTCGCGGGATCCGGTGTCAATCTGAGCTGCAACCTCAATCTGGCGCTCTCCGGCATCGGAACCGCCGTTCGCTACGACGCAATTCCGATCCACTCGGCGGCGGGAGGTGTGTTCTCGGCGGAGATTCAGTCGAACGGAACGACGATCGGCGATACCACGATGTCGCTCTACTGCGCCCCTTTCGATCCGAGCGATCCACCCGCCAACATGATCAGTTTTGATGATGACGGAGGACCGGGCGTACTGAGCGGGTTCTATCCGATGGACGCCATCACGCTCAACGCGGACACGCGGTACTGGCTCGTGATTTCGACGTACGGCAACGGGGCCACAGGCGAGTACGCCCTGTGCCTTGGCGGCGGGTATTCCGTGATCGGTGACGCCGACAACGATGGCCTGCTCGATGACGAGGATGTGTGCTTCGGTGATCAGTCGACCGGCGACACGGATGGCGACGGCGTATGCAACGACGTCGATGCGTGCGACATTGACCCCGACAAGCGGGACGCGGGCGCCTGCGGATGCGGCGTCCCCGATACGGACAGTGACGGCGATTCGGTTCCGGACTGCCTTGACGGTTGTCCTGATAATCCCAACAAACTCGAGCCGGGCGTATGCGGCTGTGACCAGGCGGACGACGACGCCGATGGCGACGGCATTCCGGACTGCATCGATGACTGCCCGGACGACGCGGGCAAGATTGCGCCCGGGCTGTGCGGATGTGGCCAGCCGGATCAGGACAACGACGGCGACGGATGGCTGGACTGCTTCGACAACTGCCCGTTCAACGCCAACTCGGGACAGAGCGACGAGGATGGTGACGGGATCGGCGACCTGTGCGATAACTGCCCGAGCGCCGCCAACGCGGACCAGGCGGATGCTGACAGCGATGGGATCGGTGACGCCTGCGCATCGCCGCCGGCCGGCGCCGCGGCCCCTTGCGGATCGGGGGCGCCGATGTTCCTGTTCGCCAGCCTCGCGACGCTCCTGGGTCGTCGTCGAAGAATGCAGTAAGCCAAAACCGGCGGCGGCGCCGCCGCCAATGTCCACCAGAAATCAGAATGGGAACGGAACGCCGGTACGACGTTCCGTTCCCTGGTTGAGCCTGCGTCTGATCGCGACGCGGAGCGCAGGCGCCGCTGACGCGAACTCGTGTCAGTACTTCACGCCGCAGCCATAGGACTTGGTCTCGCTCTTCGACACCTTCCCGCCGGCCAGCAGTTCCGTCAGCGCGGCGCGAACATAGTTGACCTTCCTGTCTTCGGGCTTTTCGGCGTCGGCCGTCTTTTCATTGCGCGGGTCGTTGTCCATCGCGCCCATGTAGGCAATCCTGCCTTCCTTGTCGACCACGAACATGTGCGGTGTCGTTCGGGCGCCGTAGGCGTGGCCGGTCTTGCCATTGGCGTCGGACAGGATCGGGTACTCCATTTTCCAGTCCTTCTTCGCCTCGGCGTCCCTGCCGTGATCGGGATGTTCGCTGTTGGTCGAATTGATGGCGAGAAAGACGACGTTCTTCTCCCTGAAGTCCTTAACCAGATCGTTCATCGTCGTCTGCTTCACATGATGCAGCTTGATGAACGGACATCCCGGGTTGAACCACTCGAGGACGACGACCTTGCCCGCCTTCGTGTATTCGCTGAGGCTGTGCTCCTTACCGTCGGTATCCTTCAGCCTGAACTCCGGCGCCTTGTCACCCACTTTCAGCGCGCTCTTCGACTTGTCCTCGTCCTTTCGGTCCTTTCGCTCCTTCGGCGGCTTGGCCGCCCCCATCAGGACACTCGCGCCCGCAAATGCGAGGATGGCCACGGCCGTCGTTCCCATGAGTCCGTAGTGTCTTCGTGAATTCATCAATTTGTTACCTCTGTTCGAGTTCGGAATCGATCCGGGATCGCCCTACGCCGGCGCCGGACGATTCTCAACTGGGTTTCGCTGGAGCAATACTGATTTCGACAAACGTCTCGACGCCTTTCCGCGTGATGGAGAGGACGCCGGCGACGCGCCTGAGTCTCGCCACATCCTTGTCGTACGGAAGGCGAAGCGTGTCCGAGCCGGCCGCGCCGTTGCGAACCATGTCGGCGGGGTAAACGGATTCATCGTTTTCATAGGGAAAGAACGCGACACTCGTCGCGCCGGCGGCCCGAACTGAGAGCTCCGGACCGTTCCACCTGACTGTGACGTGATCGCTATCCTTCACTGGTCGCGGGCGCCTGGCGCGGGCGGCGCCGAATCGCTTCGCGTCCGTCGACGGCTTGGCGCTGTCGTCAATGGGAAAGGACGTCGTGATGTTCTGACTTCCCTGCAGACATCGCTCCCTGCAGACAAGCCAGTCAAGCTTGGCGGCAATCGGAAGCGAATCACCGCCTTTGTACCTGTCGTCGAGCGTGACGGGAATGATCAGGACGAGTTCCCGCTCGTGGATGTAGTCAACAAGCGTCTCGCCCTCGACCAGGCGCTTCGGCGCGGGCCACTGCGGGTCGCCGAATGTCACGCCCTCGATCGGCGTGAATGTGACGCGCGGCGGCAGGCCCGAATCGCCCGGATTGCGCCAATACAAATGCCATCCAGGAGAGATATCGAAGATGACGGCGAGATTGGTATCGCCCCGGTTGGCGAGGGCTGTCTTCTCCAGGGCGAGCCGGACCTTTACGAAGTCGTTACCGGAGGGTTGCGCCTCTGGCGGATCGACCTGACCGAATGACAACCGCGTCGGCGACATCAGGACCGATAGCGCGACGGCGCCGGTCATGGCGAACACAGCGCCAGGCGTGCCGGAAGCGGGGAAAACGCGGTTCAATCGAAGTCTCCTGAGTTAAGTCTGCGGATGGTTGGGCGGATTATAGCGCCGCGATCGGCCCGGGCGCGGCGCCGATTCAGCGAATCGCGCGATCAAAGCCCCCCTCAGTCAGCGGCCACGATCGCCCACGCGTGAAAACCGCCCTGAACGCGACGACCCGTTCACATTTCCGCGAAATTCGTCCGCCGCCGCCGAAATCGCGGGCAATGAACAACGTCGTTCGGCGTTTGGCGTTGTGTCGGGCGACGTCTCGTGAAGGCGATGAGGCGGTTCGGGCAATTCGGCAACCGATACATGCCCATGGGGACCGACAGCTTCGCCCGATCTCATTCTGTATTCGCACGAGGAAGGAGATCAGCGATGAACGACGAGGCGATGCTGCGCGCACAACCCGAAACGAAGTCCCATCGGCGAATCAGTTGTCTCTCCATCGTTGTATTCGCCCTGACGACCGGGTCCGCGCTCGCCCAGGTGACGAACGAAATCACGTCCATCGATCCGATTTCCGCCGAGCGCGGAACGAGCAATCTGCTCGTGACCTTTACCCTGGACACGGACGCCCCGCTCGCACCGCCCGCCGGCGCCCTGCCGGACAGCGTGACGATCGGCGGAGTCGCGGGAACAGGCGTCACACACGCCTCGCAGTACACGATCACGGCGATCTTCGACATTCCATCAGACGCATCGCCGGGCCCCGCGGACGTCGTCATCACCTATTCGCCGCCGGAGGGTGGAACGCTGGCGTTCGTGTCGATGGGCGGATTCGTCATCGACGCCGGTCCGGGAGCTGCGCCGATCATAACGACGCAGCCGCAGGCGCAGCGCGTGGCGCCGGGCGGCGTTGCGAAGTTCACGCTCATCGCCTATGGCGCCGAACCTCTGGCATATCAATGGAAAAAGGACGGCGTGGCGATCGACGGCGCCGCGGAGGCGTCATTTGCGATAGCCCCCGTGGACTGGGCGGACGCGGGCGGCTATCGCTGCGTGGTCCACAACGACTACGGCGAGGCGACGTCTGACGAGGCCACACTCATCGTTGCCGAACTGCCCGTCGGCGCCTACCCGATCGTGGATACATCGCAGGACAGCTGCTACGACGACTCGGCGCCGATGATCTGTCCATCTGTCGGTCAGGCGTTCCACGGGCAGGACGCGCAGGTCGAGGGAACCCAGCCGAGCTACACGATCAGCGCCGATGGTCTGACAACGCGAGACGATGTCACGGGCCTGACGTGGACGCGCCACGCGGACTGGGATGACGACGGTGATATCGACGTTGGCGACAAGCTGACGTTCGAGAATGCGCCGCTCTTCGCGGCGGCGCTCAACGCCGAGAACTACGGCGGATTCAGCGATTGGCGCGTGCCGTCGATCAAGGAGCTCTATTCGCTGATGGACTTTCGCGGGACGGACCCGATGACGGACGACGTTTCGACGATGATACCGTTCATCGATACGACGTATTTCGATTTCGGCTACGGCGACCTGAACGCGGGTGAGCGCGCAATCGACTCGCAGTGGGTCACGTCGACGCTTTACCTGGATACCGTGATGAATGGCCAGACGGCGATGTTCGGCGTGAACTTCGCCGACGGTCGGATCAAGGGGTACGGACTCGGAGGACCTGGAAATGAAAAGCTGTTCTACGTCCGTCTCTGTCGCGGGAACGCGGACTACGGCCTGAACAACCTTGTCGACAACGGCGACGGGACGATCACGGATCGCGCCACGTGGCTGATGTGGTCGAAGGACGACAGCGGCGATGAAGTCAGCACGGGACCGCGATCGGGGATGACATGGGAGGCGGCCCTGGCGTGGGTTCAGCAGAAAAATGTGGACGCCTGGCTGGGTCACGACGACTGGCGGCTGCCGAACGCGAAGGAACTCCAGGGGATCGTCGATTACACGCGGGCGCCGGGCGCGACGGGCGCTGCGGCGATCGATCCGATCTTCAACATCACGCAGATCACGAATGAAGCCGGCGAGGTCGACTATCCGTGGTTCTGGAGCGGCACGACGCACCTGCGACAGGACGGCAGCGCGATGGCCGGCGCCTACGTCTGCTTCGGTCGCGGCATGGGCTACTGGTCCGGCCAATGGCAGGATGTGCACGGGGCGGGCTGCCAGCGCAGCGATCGAAAGGACGGCGTGTACGGCGTCGGGTACGTGTATGTCAGCGACGGGTATTACTTCGAGTTGGCGCCGCAGGGAGACGCGGCGCGAGGACGGAACTACGTGCGACTCGTCCGCGACGCCGACATCCCGATCGCGGGCGACGTGAGCGGTGACGGTGTCGTCAACACGCTCGACATTGATTCCATGGTGTTCGCGCTCCTTAACAGCAACGCGGATTTTGACGTCGCCTATCCGGACGGATGCTGCGCGTGCGCCGACGTGAATGAAGATGGCGTTGCGGATGGACGGGACATCGGCGCATTTGTCGCAGCGCTGATGGGTGGATAGTCAACGGCGACACCTGCACCAGAACGGCGTCGAGGGCGCGCGAAGCGCCCTCGACGCCGTCTGATTGAGCCCGACCGATCGAGCCACCAGGCGCGTCACATGGCGGCAAGCGCCAACCCGAAGCCCACGTCGTCCCCGAACATATAACGCTTCAGCATGGCCGGCGCCAAATACTTGAGTGACATCAACGGCCCGCGTACGATGTTCCTTCTGATGCGGTCCCGGCCGGCGCGCGTCCTCCATCATCGACACGAATCCCAGGAGTGATTCGCCATGTTTCGAGTTGCGATGTCCACCTTTGCCGTGATTGGAATGTGCGCCGCCCCGCCCGCCATGGCTGAGGCGACACTTCAGAGCGTCAAGAAGGAGATCTCGAAGAAGCTCAGAAAGATCAGGACGCTTCAGTTCAGCCACAAGTCTGAGAGAAAAGGGATCACGGAGCTTGGCGGCAATACCTGGGATACGCTGAAGTCGGAGAAAGGCGTCATCAGGCTTGAGCGACGTGACAAGCTGTTTGTGGCGCGTGAGGAAACGACGTTCACGGACAAGGAAGTCCAGCGTGATGGCGATCATCGCTACGAAGGCATCACCGAGAATATCCTGGTGACCGACGAGAAGTTCACCTGGGAATCGTCGCGAACGAGAAAGAACGAGTATGGATTCGGCGCGTGGTTTAACGTGAAGATCAGACGAAAGATCGATCACAACCTGCTTGATCCGAAGGTTCGCTATCCCAGGGATGATTACGACCAGAAACTCCTGCGTGAGGAGGATCTCGACGGCAGGAAGACGTGGGTGATGGAATTCACGCCGAAAGGCGACAAGTTCGTCACATTCGCCTCGAAGATCGTGGTCTGGTACGACCAGGCGACGGGACTGGAGGTCAGGAACGTTGACTATGACGAGAATGACAAGCCGACCGAAACGCGTGTCTATTCTGACTTCAAGGTTGACGAGAAGATCGATCCCAAACAGTTCGAATTCGTCAAACTCGGCGACGATCCGGTCGTTGATCACTCCGGGGACTGACACAACAATCGGTTTGAAGCGAATCAACCGCCGCCCTCCGGCACATCTCCGAACCTGTCTATGCACACGACACACGCTCCCTCAGCCATAACGCCACAGAAGCCCACGCCGAATGGCCCAAACGCACGCTTCCGCCAGCCGGTAACGCGTATCACTCCGTTGCTTCGCCTGCTTGCGATTCTTGTGGCGCCCGCTTCTGCGGCGCTCGGTCAGGTTGCGGATTCAGCCGGGCCCGACCCACATCGCGCCGTGATATATCACGAAGGTTGGATCGATCTGAATAAGAACGGCGAAAAAGACACGTACGAGGACACCTCCGCGGCGATCGACGCTCGTATTGAAGATCTGCTCGCCCGGATGAACGTGGAAGAAAAGACGGCGCAGATGGCCACGCTGTACGGCTACCCGCGCGTGCTGAAGGATGAGTTCCCCGATATCGCCCGATGGAAGGCGTCGCTGTGGAAGGATGGCATCGGAAACATCGACGAGCACGCCAACGGCAACACCAACTACGGTGAACCCATCGAGGATCCCGAAAGCGATCTGCCGTTCGAGGCGCACGCCCGCACGATGAATGAAGTTCAGCGGTTCTTCATCGAGGAGACGCGGCTCGGCGTGCCGGCGGACTTCACAAATGAAGGCGTTCGCGGGCTGCTGCATACGCACGCCACGAGTTTCCCGTCGCCGCTCGGAATCGCCGCCAGCTTTGACGTCGAGCTGGTTCACGCCATCGGCCGCATCGTCGGAACGGAAGCGAAGGCGCTGGGGTACACGAATGTCTACGCGCCGATTCTCGATCTGCCGCGCGATCCGCGATGGGGTCGCTGCAGCGAGTGTTATTCGGAGGACCCGTTCCTGACGGCGGCGTGCGGCGTCGCGATGACGGATTCCATGCAGGCGACGGGCGTGGGCTCGACGTTGAAGCACTTTGCCGTGTACGGAACGCCCAACGGCGGGCGCGACGGCGGCGCTCGAACCGATCCGCAGGTCACGTGGCGAGACGTACAATCGCTGCACCTGTTTCCCTTTCGGGAGGTGATTCGTCGTGCGCGACCCGTCGGTGTCATGGCGTCGTACAACGACTACGACGGCGTTCCCGTCGAAGGGAGCCGGAGGTTCCTGACTGACATACTTCGCGGCGAGTACGGATTCGACGGCTACGTTGTCTCCGACAGCGGCGCCGTCGAGGATATTCATCGCAAGCATCGCGTTGCCTCCAGCGAGAAGGAGGCCGTCTTCGAGGCGGTCATGGCCGGTCTCAACGTCCGTACGAATTTCACCATGCCCGACAAGTTCGTGTCGCCGCTGCGACAGCTCGTCCAGGAGGGACGGATCCCGGCGGACACACTGGATGATCGTGTCCGCGACATCCTGCGCGTGAAGTTCCGGCTCGGCCTGTTCGATCATCCCTACGTGGAGGACCCGACGTCGGCGGCCCGCGTCGTTCATTCGCGCGACCATATGGACGTCGCCACGCGCGCGGCCCGAGAGTCGATCGTCCTGCTGAAGAACGAAAACCAAGCCCTCCCCCTGCCAACGACGCTGAAGAAGGTCCTCGTGACAGGACCACTCGCGGATTACAACGACGCATGGCGAGATCGCTATGGGCCCCAGCGCGTTGACTTCGTCACGCCGCTCGAGGGAATTCGTCGCAGGCTCGGCGACGGCTGCGAAGTTGTGTACGTCAAAGGATGCGATGTCGTTGACGCCCGTTACCCGACGAGTGATGTCTATCGGGAGCCGCCGACGAAGGCCGCGGCGGCGATGATTCAGTCCGCCGTCGACGCGGCCACGGACGTGGACGCCATCATCGTTGTCCTGGGAGAAGACGGAGACATCTCCCGCGAGGATCGAAGCCGGATCAGTCTCGACCTGCCGGGGAATCAGGGCGACCTGCTGCGGGCGCTGCATGCGACAGGCAGGCCGATCACGCTCGTCCTGAGCAGTGGACGCCCCCTGAGCGTCGCCTGGGCCGACGATCACATTCCCGCGATTCTGGAGATGTGGTTCTCCAACGAACCCGGCGGCGACGCGCTGGCGGGCGTGCTGTTCGGCGACGTGAATCCATCGGGCAAGCTGCCCATCACGTTTCCTCGAAGCGTCGGTCAGATTCCCATGGCTTTTCCCGTGCGACCCGCGGCGCAGGCGCACGACGGCGGCCAGGTTCAGGGCCCGCTGTACCCCTTCGGCCACGGTCTGAGCTACACGCGGTTCGCATACGACGGACTGGAGATCAAACCGTCGCAGGCGACAACCGACGCTGAGATCAGGGTCCGCTGCAACGTGAAGAACGTCGGCGATCGCGCGGGTGACGAAATCGTCCAGCTCTACATTCGCGACGACTACAGCAGCGTGACCACGTATGAAAAGTCGCTGCGCGGATTTTCGCGCGTCTCACTCAGGGCCGGCGAGACGCGGACCGTCGAGTTCACGTTGCGCGCGTCAGATCTTGCGTTGTACGATCGCGAAGGAAAGTGGGTCGTGGAGCCGGGGCGCTTCACAGTCTGGGTCGGGGCTTCATCCAGGAACCTGCCGCTTTCTGGCGGGTTTGAGATCGTCCCCGAGCCCTGATGCGTACGACCTTATTCGATCGCGGCCATCACGACCTTCATCGTCTCGCCGATCGGGGCGTTGATAACGAGGTCCGCGAGCGGATCCAGTGGCGTCTCATCGCGGTTGATAATGATCAGCGTCGCGCCATTGCGTTTCGCTGATTGAGGCAGTTCTGCGGCTGGATAAACGACGAGACTGGACCCCATCGCCAGGAAGACATCGCATTTGCGGGCGAGCTGCATGGACTCCATCCACACGTCGGCGGGCAGCGTCTGACCGAAGCTGACTGTCATGCTCTTCAGCAGGCCACCGCATTCGTCACAGGTAAGATCGAGTTCATCCGCCTCGATGCGTGGCTGAATCTCCTCGGCCGTCCAGCGTTTGTCACACGACAGGCAATGGACTTTCATGGCGGTGCCATGGACTTCCAGCACGCGCTGGCTGCCGGCGCGCTGATGGAGTTCGTCGATGTTCTGCGTAACGACAGCCTTCAGGCGACCTTGACGCTCGAGGTCGGCGATGGCGTGATGGCCCGCGTTGGGTTGCGCGTTGAGAAACGAGGGAATCGTCTCACGCCGAATGATCCAGAATCGGCGGCGCTCCTCGGCGTCGTTGAGGAAGTCCTTGAAATCGACGGGCTGATGGCGCGACCAGACGCCGCCGGGGCTGCGAAAATCGGCGATCCCGCTCTCCGTCGAAATGCCGGCGCCGGTAAAGGCGACGCCATTGGTGGCGCCGCGGAGATAGTCGGCGAGCCGCCGGATGGAATCGTCGTGAGCCATGTTGGGGCCAGTGTAGCGTGATTCGACTTTGTGTGCCTGTCGAAATCCGGGCGTTGCGCGTCAGTCGCACTGCTTGAGAGCAGTGGCACACGGTGGAATTGTCAGCGATCGAGGAAGGCGCGGGCCCATTCCTCGGTGATGGCGAGGCGCCAGAGGTGGGGCGCGGCTTCGTCGTCGCCCTGATCAAACCGATTGACGAGATCGACGACACCCTTCTCATCGAAGCAACCGCGTTCGATGAACGTCTTCGACGTCACGCGCTCGCGCCACCAGTCGGCGAGACCGCCGCGCATCCATTTGAGAGTCGGTGCGCTGAAGCCGATCTTGTCCGTTCGATGGAGAACCTTGTCGGGCACGACGCCCTTCATGGCCGCACGCAGATTCGCCTTCAACACGCCATCGACGATTTTCTCGTCGGCGCCGGCGCAATTCGGAACGGACGCGTCTGTCTCGCCGGCGAATATCCCCGTCGCCTCTGACAGCATGCGTGGCGCCAGCATCGGCACTCGGGCCTCGATCGAAAACGCCATCGAGTTCCGGTCCTCGAATCTCAGGAGCGCCGGCAGCGATTCACTGCGAATCGTCGCCCACCAGCGTTGTTCAAATGCGGATCGCGCATACTGTGGCGACGGTTCGACGCGAATATCGAGCCGCTCGTTCATTTTCGGCGAGGGTTCCGGCGCGAAGATCTCCGGATCAAGCCACGGGCGTTTCACGGCCCATTCGGTTCGCCGCATTCGATCGCGCGTCGCCGCCGGCAGCAGCGACGCGACCACGTGCTTCCACAGCCTGCGACCCGCGAAATGTCCCGCCTTCGCCGCCTTGAATTCCCTGCGAAATCGGAGGAGTTTCCCACGTCTCAACAGGTCCGCGAGGAACATCGGGATATGACCTTCGTAACCGCAGAAGAGCTCATCGCCGCCCTGACCGTCGAGGAGAACTGTCACGCCCGCCTCTCGCGCCAGGCGCATGACCTCCCACTGCATGTAGATCGACGGAGAACCGAACGGCTGCTCCTGATGGCGCACGAGGTCGCCGACGCATTCGACGAACCGTTCAGGCGACGGCGTGATGCGATGCGATTCCAGCCCCTCGCACGCGTCGATCACGGCCTGGGCGTAATCCGATTCATCCAGCGCATCGCCCGGCAGAACGGCCGTGAACGTGTGCTGCGACAACTGGTCGAATTCTCCGCCGCGACGAATCTCACTGGCCAGGCAAACGATGGAGGAGCTGTCCAGCCCCCCGGACAGGCAACTGCCGATCGGCGCCTCGCCCAGCAGATGCTGGCGGACCGACGCTCTGAGCGACTCTCGCAGCGCATCGGTCCGGCTCTCGCGGCTCGCGGCGAATGGCCTGGCGACGAATGACAATCGCCCGCCCGCGTGCATGGTTCCCTTGCCGCGAAGGTCCAGCTCCAGCATGGCGCCCCCCGGCAGCGACCAGACATCATCGAACATCGTGTCGTCGCTCGTGTCGATGCGACCGTCGCAGAGGAAGTCGCGAAGGACGGCCTCGTTGATGCCGGCGGGCTGGCCGGGAAGCGTGAGCAGCGCCTTGATCTCCGAGGCGAAGGCCATGCCGCCATCAAAGCGGCAGAGGTAGAGCGGCTTGACGCCGAAGAAATCGCGGGCGAGGAACATCCTGCCGGCGGACCAGTCGACGATCGCGCAGGCGTACATACCCTCGAGCTTCGCGAAGACTTCGCTCCCCCACGCGCGATAGCCGTTGAGCAGCGTTTCCGTGTCACTGTGACCGCGGAAGCGCATGCCCTGCCCGGCGAGCTCACTTCGCAGCGATTCGTGGTTGTAGATTTCGCCGTTGTAGACCAGCCAGACGCGGCCGTCGTCGCTCGCCATCGGTTGTCGTCCGGCGTCGCTGCGATCGACGATCGCCAATCGACGGGAGGCGACGCCGAGCTTGGCGGGAATGTAGCTCCAGTCGGGGGCGTCATCCTTCTTCGGAAAACGCCGCTCGACGCTCGGTCTGCCGCCCATGCCGAACACGACACCGCCGCCGTCGTCGGGGCCACGATGAAACATCGTCTGCGTCATGGCGGCAAGACGCGCCGGCATGGCCGGATCGACTTCATCCAGGAGTATTCCGGCGATTCCGCACATCCGGCCCGTCCTTTATCGCGCGACAATGGCGCGTTCGTATGGATCTCGATACGCCGCGGCCACGGCGGCGCCACTGAAGCGCGATCGCGCCCGAGCGGCGATGGCCGCGCGATCGTAGTCGCGATGGCGGGCGATCATCTGCTTCAGCCCCGCCGCCAGGGCGCGCTCGTCGCCCGGTTCGACCAATATACCATTGTCGTCATCAATAAACTCGGCACAAGCCACGCCCCGCGTTGTGACGACGGGCAGGCCCGTGCAAAGCGCTTCCGCCACCGTCATTCCGAACGTCTCCCCGAGCGTCGGGTGAACAAGGAAGTCGGCGCGACGCATGTGGGAAACAACCTCCGCCCGCGGGCAGGCGGCGTGACGCGTGACACGCCGTTCCGGATCGTGCTCGAAGGGCGCCAGCGTCACGCCGAGCGGTCCGTCGCCGACGATATGGAATTCGCACGCCTTCGCGACATCCAGCGCGGACTCGATCGCCCCGACAAGCATCGGGATTCCCTTCTCGCGCGTCAGGCGACCGACATAGAGGGCGCGAACGCGATCCGAAGGCGACCTGTCGCCAGCGTCGGCCGGCGTGAACATGTCTGAGACCGGGTTACCGATGACCTCGATGGAGTCATCGATGCCCGCCGCGACGATCTGTCGGCGCAGATGATCGCTGACAGCGACACGACTTACGACGGCGCGGAAGGCGCCGCGCGCCAGCGCCGACGATTCATCCGATTGCATAACGAGCGAGAACGGCCCCGTGTGCTCCGTGAGAACGACGCGCTTCGCGAGTGGATCATCGAGATTCGCGCAGGCCCAGGCGGTGGGAACGGCGCACATGGCGTGGAGGAGGTCCGGTTCGCCAACTCGATCGCGATACGCGCGCAGCCCCCTGGCGAGCCAGTCGCGCGTCCGGCGCGCCTGTCGCGCGACGCTGCCGAAGGAGGACTGAAGACCGCGGATGCGCACGACGGGGGCGGCGGCGGTCGATTCCTCATGCGTGATGCGTGGAAAAATGGGTTTGCGTTCGCCGCGCCCCCAATGACGAAGCCCCACCAGGTCGGGATAAATCACGCCGACTGTTGCGCCGGCCGCGGAGAACGCGGCGACGTAGTCCTGAAAGAAGATTCCGGCCTGCGGCTGTTCGGGCGACGGCCACCAGGCGGGAACGATGACGATGTGTTTGCCGGCAAGTTCGTTCATCAGGATCCGTCAACGGCGAAGTTGGCGCCTGCGCCCGCATTCGCCATCGCATTGTATCGCATCCGGCTGGAATTTGGCGCACTCGAACTTTCGAAGGCCGCGTGGACGACGATCGCGTCAACGGTTTCAATGCGCTGCGTGAGCGAGACCGCGACGAAGAACCTGCTGCTGCTTTCCTATTGGTACCCGCCGGCCGTCGGCGCGGCGGCCGAGCGGATGCGGAGCTTTGCGACGTATCTCCCCGAGCACGGTTGGCGCGTGACGGTCGTGTGTGCGGATCGCGGCGACGGCGCAGGCGATGCGATGGAGGAATCGACAACCATCGTTCGCATTCCGGATCCCATGGCGAAGGCCGGGCCTCTGTTCGCGGATTTCGATCCGCGACAGCCCGGGACGCCCGCATGGAAAAAGCTGCTGAAGCGATTCGTCTTTCCCGATCGATTCGTTCGATGGAAGAAAGCGGCCATCGAAAAAGTCGGCGCCCTCTGCGTTGAGACACGATTCGACATGATCCTGGCGTCCTTTCCGCCGGCAAGCGTGGTTCAGCTTGCCCTGGAGGCGAAGGCGATCGCCAAGGCGCCGCTCACGCTCGATTTTCGCGATCGATGGCTGGGACCGGGCGGATATGAGCCGGACAGCGCGAAGATTCGCGAGAAGCATTGTTCGTTGGAGCGCGAGGCCGTCCAGTCGGCCTCGGCCATCCTGGCGGTCTCCGAAAACATGGCAAACGCGATCGCCGAGGAGAACGGCGTCGATCGATCCCGGGTTCATGTCATTCCCAACGGCTATGAACCCATCGCGGACTGGGACGCGTCGCAATCTGAAGTCAATGAAGGCGCCGACGCCGCGGCGACGGATGTGCTCGCACATAGGCCGATGACCATCGCGCATGTCGGCACAGTGATCGCCCGCAACCAGCCGGAGGACTTCTTCGCCTCGCTTCAGGCGATTACGGGACAATCCGCCCTCGGCGATGTGCGATTCCGGTTTGTGGGAAATCTGTCGCGCGACTACGTGTCATCCCTCGGTCTCTCGGGGGTTGTCGAAACGACGGGCCTGGTGGATCGGGATACGGCGCGACGAGAGATGCGCGACGCCGACGCCCTGCTCCTGCTCGTCGGAGATTATGTCGGCCGCTGGGGACACAACGCGAAGGTGTTCGAGTACGTCCAGGCGGGCCGGCCGATCCTCTGTCTTGAGCAGTCGCCCGGCGGCAATGACAGCGAGCTGCTGCGCCGATTCGTCGGCGATCGGACATTTGTGGCGCCGCTCGGCGATTCGTCAGCCCTTGCAGAAGCGATTGAGCGGCTGCGGTCGTACGTGAAGGAACGGCCCGCGCCGGCAATCGAACTCGGCGCCGGGTTTCGATCGTATAGTCGTCAGGCGCTGGCGGGTGAGCTGGCCGCCGCCCTGAGTCGTATCGGATGAGCTGACGCCGCGGGCGCTCCTGAAGGATTCAGCGGACGCAGGAAGGGATTCCTGCGAGGCGGGGTACGAGATGGGAATCTCGTACCAGCGACATGCCTGAGATGGGAACTTCGTACCAGAGATCAAGGATCCAGTTGACTGCAACACCGTTGAACTCGGACCTGGTTGTCGAATTCGAGCGTCTTGGGCACGCGACGATCGAGCGCGTCTTCAGCGACGCCGAAATCGACACGCTGACGGCCGCGATTGAACAGGCGTGCCACGACGGCGCCGCGCGGCGGCGACGAAACGACGCGTACGCCATGCGCGATGTACATCGCGCCGTTCCGCACTTGATCGACTCCGGCGCCGTTGCACGCCTTCGAGAGATCGCAAGCGCACTGCTCGGGGCGCCGGCGTTCGTCACACGTTCACTGCTCTTCGACAAACCGGCCGGAGCGAACTGGAGTATTCGCTGGCATCAGGATGTGACGATCGCGGTGCGCGAGCGGCGTGACGTCCCCGGATTCGGACCTTGGTCCGTCAAGGCGGGAATACCCCATGTGCGAGCGACGGGGGATGTCCTCTCGGGGATGGTTGCGCTTCGGGTTCATTTGGATGACTGCGGCGAGGACAATGGAGCGCTGCTTGTCGCCTCCGGCGCCCATCGACAAGGTCGGCTGGACGCGGAAGCCGTGACGGCGACGCGCTCACGATGCGCAATCTCGACGCTGACATGTCAACGCGGCGCCGTCATTGCGATGCGACCACTCCTGCCACATGCGTCGCGGCCCGCCTCATCGCCGGCGCATCGGCGCGTCGTGCACCTGGAATTCGCGTGCGATGAGTTACCTGGCGATCTCGACTGGTTTGATCGGGCCTGATCGTGCGCCGCAAGAGGTCCATAGGCGGGTGAAACCCGCCCTGCGAGTCTCCGGCCGTGGGGTTGCGATAATTGGCGCGCGTGTCGCGTTCGATGAATCTGCGGTTGCGTCATCCCGGGACTTGGTGGACGCAGGAAGGAAATCCTGCGACGTGGGGTACGAGATGGGAATCTCGTACCAGCAAAGCGCGCTCGCCGGCGAAACGGCTACGCCCCTGTGATACCGGCGAAGTCGAGATCGAACTTCGAGAGATATTTGCGGAGGCGATCGGCGTCGTTGGCGATCCTGCGGCGCCGGCGGGATGCGCTGAAGAGGCGTCGCCCGGCGTCGGAAAGGGACTTCGACGCGCGACAGACACTCACGACATGAACCAGCTGCACGCGATCAAATTCGTCGATCTCATTGATGCGTTCGCCAAGCATCGACGCCACCACGGACGCGTCGGCGGATGAGGTCGGCGCCGCCAGCATGGACCAGGACGCGCGCAGCCGCCCGATCTCCCGATCAACAATCTCGGTTGTGATCCGGCCGGTCGGCGCCATTGTCGCCATGCGCGCGAGGGCGGCGTTGAGGTCACGAAAGTTTCCGCGCCAGGAGGCGTCGGCCGACCTGGCAAATCGCAGGAAGGCGTCAAACGCCTCCTTGTTGAATCGATAGCGGCGCCCCGTCGCGTCCGTCAGCTTGAGCAGTTCGTACTCGATATTGGGTTCGATATCCTCACGCCGATCGGCGAGGCCCGGCAGTTCAAAGCTCCACAAGTTGATTCGCGCAAGTAAGTCGTCTCGAAACACGCCCGTCCGAACGGCGACGCCGAGATCACGATTCGTGCCGCAGATCAGCTGAAAATCGCTCTCCACGTCGCGATCGGATCCCACGGGCAGGAAGCGCTTCTCCTCGATCGCGCGAAGCAGCATCGCCTGTTCGTCGATGCCGAGTTCGCCCACTTCGTCGAGGAAGAGCAGACCGGCGTCGGCTTCACGCAGGAGGCCCGCGCGATCCCGGGCGGCGCCGGTAAACGCGCCACGCTTGTGACCAAAGAGGGCCGACATGGCGCCGTCGCCGCGGATCGTGGCGCAGTTGACCTCGACGAAGCGCCCCGCCCCACCGTGCCGCAGCTTCTTAAGGTCGAAGATGCGCCGCGCCAGGCTCGACTTCCCGGCGCCCGTCGGTCCCGTCAGCAGGATCGGCGCCTTCGAGTGAATCGCGACGTGCTCGATCTCGTCGATCATGCGGTTGAAGGCGGGGTTTCGCGTCTCGATGCCCGCCTTGAGAAAGGCGGAGCCTTCGCGCTGCTCGCTGTCGAATCGCGAGGCGATCCGGTCATAGCGAGAGAGATCGAGATCAATGATCGCATAGTTCCCCGGCGATCCGCTCGATCGCTTCTTCGGCGGCGACGTCTGGAGAAGCCGCCCCGGCAGATGACGCGACTCCGTCAGGAGAAAGAGGCAGATCTGGGCGACGTGCGTGCCCGTCGTGACGTGGATGAGGTACTCCTCCCCGTCGCCGTCGAATTCGTACTTACGCGCGAAGTCGTGGAGCTTGCCGTAGACCTCTTCGAAGTCCCAGGGATCGCTGAAGCGCATCGCATTCAGACGAACGCGCGTCTCCGGCGACACGGATCGAATGTCCTCGGACACGAGTTCGGCCAGCGCGCTGTGACGGGGATCGTGAATTAACTCGAAGCGCGAAATAAGGAGCTCTTCGTGCTGACACACTGAGACACTGGGCCGCCACTGCGACCAGCGCTCCGGACCAGCGCCCTTGTCGAGCACGGGCCCGAGCATTCCGATGACTACGCGATTTGACATTATCCATTATTATAACTCTATATCTGTTCTTATACACAACTGACGATTCGCCGATCCTCCGCGGCGCCATCCGCCGCAACACATGAATCATAAAGCCATATTAATCCACAACTTAGAAAACGACCCCTCCATCGAAACACGATCTGGCACGCTGTGTGCCCTTATTCCTCCCATCGGCATGAAAAAAGTGAACTTGGCCGAAAGGAGATGACGCAAATGGCAAGCAAGGGACTGTTCAGGAGTTTTCGAGGGAGCAAGGCCCCGGCGACGGACACGATCAATGAGGCGGGCGGTCACGCCTACCGATTCAACGCGAAACACGCGCTGGCGCAGTACGCCGCGACAGGCTGCCTGAACGGAACGTTCTACGCGTCAGCGAATACGCAGCTCAAGACGGTCCTCGCCCTCTGCGCCAAGGTTGAGCCGGAGTTCATCGCCCGAACGGCGCTGTACGCCCGCAGCCACGGCCACATGAAGGACATGCCGGCGCTGCTGTGTGCGATCCTGTCGGTCAAGGGCCCAGGCCTGCTCGCGGAGGTCTTCGATCGGGTCATCGACTCGCCGAAGATGCTGCGAAACTTCGTGCAGATCATGCGATCGGGCGCGACCGGCCGGAAGAGTCTCGGCTCGCTGCCAAAGCGACTGATCCTGAACTGGATCGAGGCGCGCAGCGACGAGCAGCTGTTCATCGGTTCGATCGGAAACGATCCGTCGATGGCGGACGTGATCAGGATGGTCCATCCGAAGCCGAAGTCGGCGTCGCGTGAGGCGATGTTCGGTTACCTGATCGGCCGGGATCACGACGCGAACGCCCTGCCGGACATCGTGAAGCGTTACGAGCGGTTCAAGAACAATGCGGACCCCGCTGTGGTTCCGATTCCGAACGTACCGTTCCAGATGCTGACGTCGCTGGCGCTGACCAAGGACGCGTGGAAGTCAATCGCGAACAACGCCCCGTGGCAGATGACGCGGATGAACCTGAACACGTTCGAGCGACACGGCGTGTTCAAAGACAAGAAGCTGACGGCGCGCATCGCGCGACGGCTGCGCAACCCGGCGTTGATCGAGCGAGCGCGTGTGTTTCCGTACCAGTTGCTCGTGGCGTACAGCAACGCCTCGGCGCAAATCCCGCACAACGTGCGGGAGGCGCTGCAGGACGCAATGGAGATTGCGACGAACAACGTTCCGAAGATTGAGGGCAAGGCCTTTGTCTTCCCGGACATCTCCGGTTCGATGCACTCGCCGATCACGGGACTTCGAAAGGGATCGACGACGGCCGTTCGATGCATCGACGTGGCGGCCCTCGTGGCGGCGGCGTTGATGCGAACGAATCCGCAGACGGAGGTGGTGCCGTTCGAGTCGAAGGCGATCCCGCCGGAGCGCGTGCGACTGAACCCGCGCGACAGCGTCATGACGAACGCTCGACTCCTGGCGAATCTGCCGGCGGGCGGAACGAACTGTTCTGCGCCGCTGAAGCTGCTGAACCAGCGGAAAGCGATCGGTGACCTGGTCATCTACGTCTCGGACAACGAGTCGTGGGTGGACTCGCCGAACTACGGCTGGATGGGCGGAAGCGCGACGCAGACGATGAACGAGTGGCGCGAGTTCCGACAGCGAAACCCGAAGGCGCGGATGGTGTGCATCGACATCCAGCCGTACGGAACGACGCAGGCGCAGGAGCGCGACGACATCATCAACGTGGGCGGTTTCTCGGATCAGGTGTTTAACCTGATCGGCGCGATCAGCCGCGGCGAGGCGTTGAGCGGCTACTTCGTCAGGCGGATTGAGGCGATGCGATTGTAGAGAGCGATTCAGCGCCGCGCCGCCCCCAGCGTGGGCGCACTCAGAGCCGCGCCGCCCTGGGGACAGGGCGGCTCTGATGGACAGGTAGCTCTGATTGACAGGCGGCTCTGAACGTCATCGGCGACGCGAAGGAATGACGGCGCTGAATCGCCTCTTTGACAAGTGAAAGGACCGTAACAAGACAACAGGGCCGGCCGGCGACGCCACGGCCGAGGGATCGATAAGCGTACGCGAGATGGCAAGAGGATGTCTCGCGACTGCTGAGTCGATTCCGGATGGCGATCGCCGGACGAGTGCGGATCGGAATCGATCGGAATGCCTCGCGTGACTACATGACTGTGAATCATTGACAAGTCACCTTGAACTTTTGTCCGATCGATCCGACTTCCGCGACGGGTTCGTAGCTCAATTGGCAGAGCCTCCGGCTTTTAACCGGGGGGTTGAGAGTTCGAGTCTCTCCGAACCCAGTGGACAAGTGAATTGACATGATGGGCTTGTGGCTCAATGGGATAGAGCGCCTGGCTTCGAACCAGGAGATTGGGAGTTCGAGTCTCTCCGGGCCCGATCAATCGGCTGGACGTGTGGCAATTAGGTAGCCGACCTGGTTTGGGGCCAGGGGGTTGCAGGTTCGAATCCTGCCGTCCAGATGGCGAATGCCAGGATCGCCTTGAGAGGAAACGTAGGTCGGGTCATCGACTCGACAGGTGTAACGGAGCGGAGTGGCGCAATCGGCGGCGCGCCGGACTCATGATCCGGAGGTTACAGGTTCGAGCCCTGTCTCCGCCAGTCGGCCAGCGGGATGGCGTAATTGGCAGCGCATCGGCCTTTGACGCCGAGTTGTTCGGGTTCGAATCCCGATCCCGCTTTGAACAGAGGTTCCGTCGCGAGACCCGACATCGCCTCGTTGTCTTCAGCGTTGGCGCACCTGGAGCCTCGCTGTCCGCAGCGTGTGCGCATTCAGAGCCTCGCTGTCCGCAGCGTGGCGAAATCCGCGGCGGACGGACTCCGCCCTGAGGACAGGGCGGCTCTGAGTGACAGACGGCTCTGAGTGACGATGGCGACATCGATGAAGCGCGGCCGTGTCGGAATTGGCAGACGAGCGCGCCTCAGAAGCGCGTGGGCGAACGCCCGTGTGGGTTCGACTCCCACCCGCCGCATCGATTGACAATTGAAGAAGAAGCGAAGCGGTCGTGGCGAAACACGGCAAACGCGCCGGCTCGAGAAGCCGGTGGGCAATACGCCCTTGTGGGTTCAACTCCCGCCGACCGCATGACGCGTGCAAATGCCTGTGGAACTACATGCGCTTTTAACGCCCAGGTCGCGGGTTCGATTCCCGCCAGGTCCATTCTCTCCGCGAGATGCAAAACGGGCCTGTAGCTCAGTGGTTAGAGCAGGATCGTTTCACGACCTCTTGTTGCACGCGCCTATTTGGAATCGAAAGCGTTCGCGTCGAATGCGGACGGAACTACATCGGACTCGCGTCCAGCGGCGGGCCAACGCTCGCAGGCCGCGCCGCGCGTGCGGTGTGCGCCGGCTGGTGATGATCGTGTGACGATCGCGCGAGGGATGTTTCGCCAGATGATTGTCGACGGCGGACGAATTCAATGAACGTGGCCCGGATCAGGCCGGCCTCGGAAACGAATACGAAACATGCGACTGGATGTTGCGACATTATTGCGGCTGCAGCGGAGCGCCTACGCGTTGCTGCTGCGACTCGACAGCCTCGGGCGAGACAACCCGGCGTGGCTGGCGCCCGAGGTCATTGCGGAGCTCCGCACGGGCGCATCCGCGACGGCCTGGCTTCGGGCCAATCGTTCGGCGTTTCCTGCGGAATTCTGGCCGGAGGCGGAGGACGAACTGCGGTTCGGGAATCTCGTGGCGTCGTTCTTCCGTACATCGATGCGGACTTGTCGCCTGAGCTACGACGGCGAAACGACGTTCGCGTGCCTGCGGCCCGGCCTGGCGCACGGTCGCCGACCGGGACGACGGATCAGGGCCGCCGTCGCGTCGGCGCTCCATGAACTGCTCACGCACGAACGGGCGGAAATCGACATTCGAACGGCGCGGCGTCTGGCGACGTCTTCGACGATTGCCCGCGAGACACACGTACTCGCGTATGTCTGGTCGCTGGAACGCCGATCGAGGGGTTCGTTCAGGGGCGCCGTCGTCCACGGAATCTGGAAGTCGCTGCCGCGAGACCTGCGAACGGATTTGTCAGAGGAAATCGTCTGGCTCGCCTTCGACGCGGTCAGGACTGAGGCAAAGAGGAGCGCATGCGATGCGCCAAATGTACTGGAACAGGTATGACGATTGGTATCCGTCGCGGAAGGAGCGTCGGCGGAAGCGGGATTGCCGCATTCCACGATGCGACTTCGAACGGACCGACGACAAGTGCGTCGCCGTTGTCGAACGGGCGGCGGCGTTTGTTCGACAAACGCCCGGCGATATCGGGGAGACCGAGTCGCGGTTCTACAAACTCTCGAAGGCGATGCAGGTCGCGCTCCCGATCGTGGAACTGGCGGAACAAATGAACAACGGCGGATTCCTCGCCTACTTCCATAACGAGGCCTGCTGGTTCACGGCGTACGCGGTTCAGGGCCTCGAGCGAATCGGCGCCGCCGCGCATCTGGAAGCGTTGCGACGGGCCAGGCGGGTTTTTCCGGATGGCAAGGTCCCGCGAAACAACCTTCGACGCGCTGCGATGCTGCCTGAGTGCGACATCGACTGGTGGAAGAGCCTCAAGCCCTGCGACATGATGCGCGAGCGGCTGTTCATGCCACGCGTCGACTGGGAAATCCTGAAGCGCCTCCGCAAGGCGGACATCGCCTGGCGTCAGGCCGACCAACAGGAGGGACCTCTGCTGGAGCGATATGGACTGAGGTTCGTCATGAAGAACCTGGACGCGTTTGTCTGCTGACGCGAGAAACTCGACAGCGCATCGTGAATGCGTGAGTGACTACATGAAGATCCGTGCGTACCCGGGTTCGACTCCCGGGATCGCGAAAGCGATTAGCTCATTGGCAGAGCGACGGAAGATGTCACTCATACCCTTGTCACGTGCGCGATTTTGACAACTGAGACGGGAGACCCCCGGCGAATGCCTGTGGAACTACATGGTTTCAATCCCGAGATGCGGGTTCGAGTCCCGCCGGTCGTCCGCGACGCAAGTCGCTGCGCCGTCGTCTAAATGGCAGGACGCGCGAGTGTTTCACAAATCCTCGTCGCCAGGGTCTCCTTTCCTCGGGTTTCTCAGACGACTGCGCAGCACAACCGCATGCGTCGATGAACATGGAGCGTATTAATGGCTCGCTACGAACGAAACGGAAAGTCACTTCGCCAACTGGTGCTGGACCTGTGTGGTAACGATCAAAAGGCGAAAGACGCCGCGGGTTACTCGATCGCCCATATGTACCTGGGGCTGGAGATGGACGCGGAGGGACGCGAGCGGATGGACACGGAGGAATCGAGCGGTTTTCCCGACAAACTTCAGGAGATTCTGCTTGCGCCGGACTTCCCGGGGGTCGAGATCATCCGTCAGCTGATTCACGAGCGTACTCGCGAACGAGTTCGCCCGTCGCCCATGGCGTTTCGAACGACGCTTCGCGGAGGGCGCGACGTGAGCTCCGATATCGAGCTGGCCATCGACTTCCTGTGCGATTCGCTTGGCTCCGCGGCGATCGGGGTTCTGCCGGAACTGATGTCGATGGCCGAAGCGGATCCGGCGAGTCTGTCAGGCGCGTTCGCCTCCGCCTGTATTGCCGGTATCGGCGCCCAGGCGGTCGAGGCGACGGAAGTGATGTTTCACGCGCAGTCCGTTCTCGGCGATCGCCACGGCGACTATGTGAGCGCGGCGGAGAACTTCAGTGCGCCCGTCCGCGCCATCGCCGCGTTCAGCGACGTGGACGCCGCGATTCTGCCGCGCCTGATTGAGCGCGCGGCGCGCGGAACGGAATGTGAGCGAAACGGCGCCATTGCAACAGTGACGGCAATGGGCTCGCGCGCCGCCGACGCCCTGCCGACATTGTTCGACATGCTGGACAGGCCTGATTGCGTGTACCGCGTCACGTCGGCGATCGCCGCAATCGCCGAAGCGGGCGATCAGCTCGCCATCGACGCGCTGAGGCGAGGCCTCGCGAGGGCGTCAGACGATGATCAGTCCGGCTTCGTTGACGCGATGTGCGAACTGGGTGTCAGCGACGCCGAGATCGCCGAGTCGCTCGAGCGTCGAGCGGGGGCTCACAATGTACCCGCTGTCGCCGCGGACAACGCCTCTGCGCCGGACGAGGCGCTCATCGAGAGCGGAATTCAGGCGATCCAGGAGAAGCTTCGGCCGATCGTGCCGGCGCTCATTTCGGGCGAGCGCGGCGATCGTATTCAGGCCGCCGACGACTTTCTGAGCTTGCTGGACGACTGCATGCCGCTCTGGTCGCTCGCCGCCGGCGCCAATCGCAACTTTCGCGACGAGGCTTTGGCTCGGCTGCTCGCCGAACCGGACTTTCCGACGGAAGATGTGCTGGACGCATCGATCGACCGGTATCTGGCGGCGACTGATGATTACAACGCGCGCCACGCGAAGTCAAAGTCCATTGGCTGGATTACGAGCCACGAAAGCGTCAGGACAGGTCACGCGCACCGGGCGATTGTCGCGCACTGCGGAGCTCGCGGTGTCGCCATATTGCCGCGGCTCGCCCAACTCCTGCGACGGGACGATTGCGATCGTTGCATGATGGAAATGGCGGCGAACGCGATGCTGAGTATCGGCGAGCCCGCGCGCACAATCACGGACGCCCTGCTGGACAATTTCCTCGCGGGCGCGAATCGCGGGTATCCCGAGCCAGGGCTCGATTTCATCGAGCGCCACGGACTCGACGAGGCCCAGCTGACGCGCGTGATCGCGATGGCGGAACAGGGAGCGATCGAGTCGCGCGTGGCGGCGATTTCAGTTCTTCGAACGCTCGGAACGCGGGCCGTGAGCGCCGAAGCTTCGCTTCGCAGGCACGCCGTTGAAGGCCCGACCTGGGTACGCGCCGCGGCGATCATCGCACTCGTCGATGTCGGCGCTGACAGACGGGCGCTTGAGCCCCTGTTGCTGAATGGCATGGAGGACACCGATGACGATATCCGGCACGCCGCAACCAGCGCCGCGGCGCACGTGGAAAACGCATTGGAGGCGCTGATCGATCAACTGATCTCGCTGACAAACGACACGGCGTGGTATGTTCGCGGACAGGCGATCCAGACGCTGGCGAAACTGCGACGGCGCGTGAATATCGTCGTACAGGCCGCGGTTCGATTGCTTGACGATAACGAGGAGGGTCACGACTGGACGGCGCGGGACAGCGCCCTCGACGCGATCGCGGAACTCGGACCGGCCGCGGCGGCAGCCGTCCCGCGCCTGGTCGAACTTCTCCGTGAGGACACGGACGCCGTGCAATCCGTCGCCGGCGCGCTTGGCGCCATCGGCGCCGCCGCCGCGCCGGCCCTCGCGTCCTTGCGGATCGCGCTGGCGAATCACAGTGATGACGACGAGACAATTGAACAGGCGATCCGCCTGATTGAGCGAGGAGGGTGATCTTGTGCGGATCTGAAGCGCTATGACGCGACGCCTCGACGAAAGCCGCTCGGCGAAGGCGACCGTCAATTGCGCTTCCGCATGTGGCGCCTACGCCGCGCCGCGTTCCGCCAGTTCCTGGGCCACGATGGGCGC
>Ga0116152_10000079_pt1 | contig 71225 bp, 37 predicted proteins | sample AD_UKC119_MetaG_FD_89894 | JGI IMG/M metagenome (GOLD analysis project Ga0116152, IMG submission 89894) | Active sludge microbial communities of municipal wastewater-treating anaerobic digesters from Hong Kong - AD_UKC119_MetaG | ecosystem: Engineered > Bioreactor > Anaerobic > Digestate...
CTCCGTCATCACAAAAGGCCTCCTTGCTTTGTGCTGAATGTTCTAGACAAACACCCAGTCTACAGAGCAAAGAGGCCTTCTCTATGCGCCTTTCCCGCTATCCTGATGAAATATCCGGGTTAGTTGCATGCGCCGCCCGCCAGCACATCGCTCACCAGTGAGGCGATGTCGGCAAGCGTGACGAGCGTGTTGCCATCCGCGTCGGCGCAGGCGCACCCATCCTGAATCGAAGGCCCGGCAAAGAGACACGCGACGAACCCCTGCAAATCGGCGCCGTCGACCGCGCCATCGCCGTTCACGTCGCCCGGGCACGTCGCGCACTCGAACATCGCGCCGAATTCGAAGGCCCCGCGATCCACGATGAACACGTAGTCCGGCGGCGCCGCGACGCCCGAATCCGGCGCCATCGCGTCATCCGCGAATCGTGAAACACCGTCCGCGTCAATCGGAGTTCGTTCACCGACATCGCCATCGAGATCGGCGTCCGCCAGATCCGGAACCACGCGAAAGTCGTCAGCCGAGTCATTTGCGGGGGAACCCGCGACGGGGCGGGCGTCGTCATCGGGCGTGCCAATCACATTGTCGGCGCCATCCGGATCGGCAAACAGTGGATCCGCGCCGTTGTTTCCGGTTCCGCCAAGTGAGCCTGACCAGCCCTGAATCGTCGTGTAGCCGATGTCGAACGCGCCAACGAAGTGATGCAGCTGCTGCGATTCCGCGGTTCCGTTACCCGCCGAGTTCCCCCACAGAATCGAGTTGTCCAGCGTCGATGTGGTTGAATCGTTGGCAATCCCACCGCCAAAGAAGTTCGCGCTGTTTCCGCTGATCGTCAGGTTGCTGTATGTGGCGTCGCAGTCGGCGAAGTTCGTGATGGCGCCGCCCCAGCCGCTGACGGCGCGATTGCCGCTGAGAAAGCAGCTCGCCACAACGGCGTTGCTTGTCAGGTTATCAATGGCCCCGCCGCTCGTCGTCGCCTGGTTACCGTAGAACGCGCTGCCCACAATCACGGGAGAACTCTCCTGATTGCGAATCGCGCCACCGCCGTAGCCCGCAACGTTGTTCGTGAATTCGCACCGAGAAATCGTCGCGTCGCTCCCGGCGACGTTGTACATCGCCCCGCCGACGCCCAGGTTCATCGCGGGCTGGCCCGCCGTGTTTCCCACGAATGACGATCGTCGCAGGCTTGGCGTGGCGTTGTACAGGTACGCGGCGCCGCCGTCATCGGCGCTGTTCCCGTCAAACACGGAATTCGAAATGGAAAGCTGTTCGACATCGAAGGCGTAGAGCGCGCCACCGAACCCCGCCGTATTCCCGATGAAGTCGCAGTCCCGAACCGACGATACGCCACCTGCGCCAACCAGGAGGGCGCCGCCACCAGCGGCCGTCGCCTCGTTGGAATCAAACTCACAGTCCAGCAGCGTCGCAGAACACTCGTACCCATAGACGGCGCCACCTGTCCCGGCCATGTTCAGCAGGAAGTCAGACGACGCGAAGGTCACTTCAGTGGCGCCGTCGCTGGCGACAGCGCCGCCCAGATCCGCCGTGTTGGCCTCGAATCGCGAGCCGCTGATCGTCGGTCGCGAACTGAGGTTTCGCATCGCGCCGCCAAATCGCGCGTCGTTCCCCACGAAGCTGCACGCGCCGAACCAGGCGTCACTCAGGTTGTTGTGCACGGCGCCGCCGGCCTCCGACGCGCTGTTCCCTGATTCAAAGCGACATTCCTCGAAGAACGCCGCGTTGGCGTAATTCTCGATCGCCCCGCCGTAGGCCGCCGAGTTCAGATCGAAGTCGCAGTCCGTGACGACTGGGCTGGCGCCATCGTTGTGCATGGCGCCCCCCACAAACGAGGCCACATTGCCGGCAAAGCGGCAGCCCGACACATCGGGCGAACTTCCGTCAACGACGCCCATTCCGGCGCCCTGGTCGGCAAAGTTCCCAAGGATCAGGCAGTCGCGGATGAACGGCGCCGCATTCGTCACATAGACGGCGCCGCCGCGATCCGCCGCCACATTGCCTGACACGACACAACTGGCAATCGTCGGTGTCCCCGACTCGATCCATAGCCCGCCGCCGTCATCGTCGAAAAAGTGGTTCTCCGTGTCCGCGTACCCCGCCGAGACTGTGAATCCGTCGAGCGTGGCCGAGGCGTCCACGTTCTTCGCAACGACCACGTGAACGCTGTTGTCTGTGGCGAGGCCGGGATTGCCGATGTTCCCGCTCAGGACCGTCAGATTCGCGACTGGATCGCGCTGATCGCGCATCGTTTCCCCGCCGGCGAAGCCGCCGTAGATGCCGACGCCATCTTCGAGAACGAACGCCATGATCCGCAGGCCCGTTCCGCGATCGGGCCGATAGGTCCCCGCGCGTACCCAGATCTCCTCGACATCCCCGCCCGAGCGTCGCGCCATGCACAGGGCGTCCTGCAGATCGCGAATCGCCGTTCCCCACGTCGCTCCGTCGCCGCCGGGCGCCGCCGCGGCGTCGACGTGCAGGATCGTCGGCAGACCCGCCATCGGCGCGTTGCGATAATTCGCCACGACAAGTCGCGTCAGTTGAATCGTCGCCGCGACGTTCGACTCCTGCGGCTGGCCGATCGGCACACCGGTCGGCAGCCCCATGTAGGACACGCTCGGATTCGAAAAATTCGGAATCAGCGGTGTGTTCGGCGGAACGATCGCCATGATCGTGTGAAACGCGCCGCCCGGCTCGTGATACCCGTACGAGTAGGAGAAGTAGTTGTAAGGGTAGGCGTTGGGTCGATCGTGGACGCAGCCGAGATTGTGGCCGAGTTCATGGGCCATCGTCAGCGGTCCCTCCGCCTGCCGCATCTCGTGAAATCCGCCCTCTCCGATCACATCCATTGCGGCCAGGACGCGGCCGCCCGTGTCGAGCGAATCCACCCAGAGAACGGCGATATCCGCCGCGTACTGATCTCGCAGCGCGTGGACCTCATCCAGAAAGCCGTCGGCGGGATCGAGGAGCCGCAGACCGTCGATTTCGCTGTCGCCGGTCTCCGTGTACGCGATCTCCGCCGTGTGCACGAGGTGAATGCTGGTGTCGATCAGGCTGTTGACGAACGACGCGTTGGTCTGGGCAATGGCGGCATTGATTTTCGCCTCGATCGCAGCAACGCCGCCGGCCGCGTCTCGAGCCGCCACCGTATAGACGACGAGCATGTCAATCACGGTTCCATCGTCACATCCCGCGTCAACACCGCGAGGAGCGTCGGCGTGCGCCAGGTCCGCGCCGACAGGCCCCATGATGAGCCCGAACACGATTGCCGCCGTCCGTACGAATGGCCGCGCAGATAATTGACCTGATCGTCGATGAATCATCCCGTTCTCCGTATGTCTCCGCCCGATTCGTCGTCGAGTCGTCTCGACACCGCTCCGATTCTACCCGTTCGCCGCGCGGCAATTCAATGTGTTCGTCCGATCGCGCCCAACCTCGGCGGCGTCGCCCATCGGAGACGCCGTTCGACCGTTGCTTCATCCGGTCATTGTGTTACAGTCCATCGACCCCATGGCAGGGACAGCAAAGGAGCGAACAAGCGCGATGACACAAGTGATGACACGATCCAACAAGAAAAAGAAAAAAGCCGACAAGCCCGCCAGGGCCAAAAAACCGGTTTACACGGCCAAGACAGCCGACAAGCACGTTCTCTACCAGATCTCCGTTCAGTCCCCCGCGGCCGAAGTCGAGTTCTGCATGCAGGAATACCGCAAGCGCTTCGGCGAGAATCCGACGCACTTCCGCGAGGACTTCTGCGGCACAGCCCTGATCAGCTGCGAGTGGGCGAAGGCCGACAGCCACAACATCGCCTACGGTGTCGACCTCCACAAGCCGACGCTCCAGTGGGGCATGAAAAACAACATTGCCGCGCTGAAGCCCGAGCAGCAGGGCCGCGTCCATCTGATCAACGACAACGTTCTGAACGTCTCGAAGCCGAAGGTGCATGTCGTCGGCGCCTTCAACTTCAGCTACTTCCTCTTCCGCGAGCGAAACGACCTGGTTCAGTACTTCAAGCAGGTCCGCAAGAGCCTCCAGGACAAGGGCCTCTTCATTCTGGACGCCTACGGCGGCTGGGAGGCCCAGGAACCGATGGAAGAAGAGACGGTCCATCCCGGCTTCTCCTACGTCTGGGACCAGGCGGACTACAATCCCGTCGATGACACGGCGATCTGCCACATTCACTTCAAGTTCCCCGACGGCACGGCGATGATGAAGGCCTTTACGTATACTTGGCGACTTTGGACGCTGGGAGGGGTCAAAGATTGCCTCGTGGACGCCGGATTCAAGACAGTTGATGTCTACTGGGAAGGCGAAGACAAGGATGGCGAAGGCAACGGCATCTACAAGAAGGCCAGAAAGGCCGAGAACACGCCGGGCTGGAACGCCTACCTGATCGCCCAGGCGTAAGGCCCAGGCCGCCATTCAGCATGACGATACAAGGCCGCGTCCTCTGGGGCGCGGCCTTTCCTGTTGATCGTCAGAGTCCGCGGATCGCGCCTCAGGCCACCTCGGCGTCTCGCAATCACCTGGCGTTTCGACCATACTGCAATTCAGACATTCGATTGGCACGAGGGTTCCAACGTGACTGATGACAAGACGCCAACTTCCTCATCGGCGGACACCGGCGACGCCTCGGCGGGCGGAAAGAAGCGATCCCGCTACTCCCCGGTTCGGCTGATTCGAAACATCGTCGCGATCTACCTCGTCTACTGTGCAATCGTCTTCTTCGCCCAGCGATGGCTCATCTTTCCCGACTGGATCACGCCGGAGCCGACAGCCGACGAGAAATACGACGCGACGACGACTGTGCTCACGCGCGACATCGACGACGGCAAAGTCATCGCCTGGTTCATTCCGGCGCCCGGCGCCAGCGCCGAGCGGCCGAAACCTCTCGTCATGTTCTTCCACGGCAACGCCGAGATCATCGACACGCAGGAAGATCGCATCGCGGGCTATCGAGCGCTGGGCTGCAACGTCCTGATCCCCGAATACCGTGGCTACGGCCGCTCCGCCGGCCAGCCCAGCCAGGACGCCCTGGTCGACGACGCGCTCTATTTCCTCGATCTTGCGCTGAACCGCCCGGAGGTGGATGGCCATCGCGTCGTGATTCACGGTCGGTCCATGGGCGGCGGCATCGCGGCGCAGGTGGCGGCGCGTCACAAACCCAACGCGCTCATCCTCGGGTCGACGTTCACGAGCATGCGCACCCTCGGCGCTCGGAAGGCGCTCGTCCCGGGATTCCTGGTGAGACATCCGATGGATACGTCGGCCGTACTGAAGGACCTCGACGTCCCGCTCATCATTTTCCATGGGAACCAGGACAACATCGTCAGCGTTGAGTACGGACGCGAACTGAACCGGATTGCCCGGAACAGCCGACTCGTCGAACTGAACTGCAGTCACAACGATTTTCCGGGGGACGAAGAGGATCGCTACTGGAGCGAGATCAGGACATTCCTTGAGGCCAACAACATCCTGCCCAGTCGGCAATGAGACGCCCGGACCGGGATGTCGCTGGGACGAGAGTCCCTTCCCGTCCCATCCGCCGTCACGCTGGGACGGGATTCCCTTCCCGTCCCATCCGCCGGCACGCTGGGACGGGATTCCCTTCCCGTCCGTCGCACCTCATCGTTCTCATCTCTCACGATGCCAGGAGCCCCCCATGAATCGCCCCACCGGCGCCCGATTCCTCTACACTGCGGCGATGTTCTTCACGTTCCTCAATCCGATCGGCTGCATTCAGGAGCGCGTGCTGTTTCCTCGCGACATGGCGCCGGCGCCGCTTGCGGCGCCACCGATCCCATCAACGATTGAGTGGACGCGCGACGGTTCATTCGGCGCCCGCGGCGTCGCCTGGTACATACCGGCACTCGACGCTTCGCCCGACAAGCCCAGGCCCTGTGTTGTTTTTTTCCATGGCAACGCCGAGATCATCGATTACCAGTCGCCCCTCGTGCGTCATTACCTGGCTCTCGGCTGCGCGGCGCTCCTGCCGGAATATCCGGGCTACGGCCGCGCCAAAGGTATGCCGACACAGACCTCCGTCATGGACGACGCCGAGTACTTCTATCAGCGATTACTGGAGCGCCCGGAGATTGATCAACACCGCCTCATCTTTCACGGTCGCTCACTGGGCGGCGCCGTGGCGGCCCAGCTCGCCGCAAGCCATGAGCCGGCGGCCCTGATCCTGCAATCGACGTTCACCAGCGTGCCCGACATCGCCAAACGCTACCTGATCCCCGGGTTTCTTGTTCGGCATCCGTTTCACACGGACGAAGTCGTCGCCCATCTCGAATGCCCGATGCTGATTTTTCACGGCGCCCACGATCGCATTATCCCCGTCGACCACGCGCGAAAACTCCGAGATCTCGCCGCGAAATCACGAGACGTCCGGTACGTTGAATACAACTGTGACCACAACGATTTCCCAGGTCGCTCCAATGAGGGAGAAGACTGGCGGCGGATCGCACAGTTCCTCAGAAAACACCGGATCATCGCGGATCCGCAGTCGGAAGGCGTCGGAACCAGGTGAATGACCTCGCACATCCATCCGATACGGCAACGACAGGTCGGCCCGCCCCTCGACGCCGCCGGTGGATCCTGCGTATCGCCCTCTACCCGGTGCTTCTCTATACCATTTACTGTGGCGTCCTGTACTTCGCCCAGGACAGCCTGATGTTCCCGCGCGACATGGCGCCCGCGCCGCTGAAATTCCCGACCGACAAGGCGACGCTTGAATGGGAACGCCTGCGCGATGACGGCTCGCGCGGCGTCGCCTGGTTCATTCCCGCTCCGAACGCCTCTCCCGACAATCCACGCCCCGTCGTGATTTTCTTCCACGGCAACGCCGAGATCATCGATCATCAGGTCCGCCAGATCGAAGGCTGTCGACGCCTGGGCTGCTCCCTGCTCCTCCCCGAGTATCCCGGCTACGGACGCGCCGACGGCGCCCCGAGCCAGGCGTCGATCATGGAGGACGCGGAGTACTTCTACAACGAACTCCTCAGGCGGCGAGACGTGGACGCAGCGCGGATCTACCTGCACGGTCGCTCCGTGGGCGGAGGTCCGGCGGCCCAGCTGGCGGCTCGCCATCGACCCGCCGCCCTGATCCTGGAATCCACGTTCACGAGCCTGGCGTCATTCGCCGACGGCTACTGGGCGCCGCGATTCCTCGTGCGACATCCCTTCCATACCGACGACGTCGTTTCGACGCTGACGTCGCCGATTCTCATCATGCACGGCCGGCGCGACTCGATTGTTCCGTTCCGCCACGCACAGGCGCTTCGCGATCTCGCAACACAATCGACACACGTCGGGTTTGTCGATTACGATTGCGATCACAACGACTTTCCAGGTCGGGACAACGAGGAAGACTATTGGCGAAGCATCGAAACGTTTCTAAGCGAGAACGCAAATCTGGCCCCAGGTCCGGCAGGGGCGGCCAGAAAATCCGCCTCGCCGTCCTGATCTCCGGCTCGGGCACGTCACTCCAGAATCTCATCGATCGCATCGCCGACGGCCGCCTGCCCAACACGGAAATCGCCATCGTGATTTCTTCCCGCTCCAACGTGGAAGGCGTTGCCCGCGCCGAACGGGCGATGCTCCCGTGCGAGGTCATTCGGGTAAAGGACTTTCCCGAGGTGCAGAGATTCAGCGATCAGATCGCCCTGACACTGGACATCTACGCCGTCGACTTTGTTGTCCAGGCCGGATGGATGTGCTTCTGGGAATTGCCGAATCGATGGCAGCGAAAAACGATCAACATCCACCCTTCGCTGCTTCCGAAGTTCGGTGGCAAGGGTTACTACGGCAATCACGTCCACGAAGCCGTTCTCGCCGCGGGCGAAACTGAAAGCGGAGCGACAGTCCACTGGGTCAACAACGAATACGACGCCGGCAGGATCATCGCCCAGCGCGCCTGCGCCGTGAAACCGGACGATACCGTCGAGACGCTGGCGGCGCGCGTTCAGACCGTCGAACGCGAGCTGCTTCCCGACGTCATCAACAGGCTCCGGCTGCGCGAGATCAGGTTCAAATAGCCGCCGATGTCCGGCGTTCGCAGGAGAACGCCTCAAGACGCCCCTACTCAGGGCTTACGATCACGCCGTTCCATGGAATGTGCGAATCCGCCGGCATGACCTGTTCGGAATAGCCGACAGCGCTGTTGAGTGTCACCCGCTGAAAGCCTGAATCGGCCCACACCAGCAGCACATTCAGCATTCGCCCATCAGAGGTCTCGTACCGCCGCTCGTAGTCCGCGATCAGTTGATGGCGCAGCGCCCAGAGCTCCCGCCAGAAGAGGATCTGCTTGATTTCACCGTGGTCCACGCGAACGACGCGCGGCGAAGCGAAGGCGTCTCGCGCCACTTTGTCGAGCTGCGCGCCCAGCAGTTCCGGAAGAAACGGGCGACTCAGAATGGCGGGTCCATCGGATGTGATCGTCGGCAAAGCCAGCGTGACGCGCCAATCATCCCACGCAAACAGCTTCGCCCGGGCTCGCAGGTCGGCGGGCGTCCGCCATTCGCCATCGATCATGAATGCGAACCGACGTTCAAATCCGGCCGGCGCGCGTTCCGGAACACTCTCGGGCGTTGACAGGGCGAGGAGAGATCGCAGCAGCGCGGCCGACTGGCAATTGAGCGTGTAGGCCAGCGTCGTCTCATCCGTCGGAAACAACGCCGGTGTCGACTCGGGCCCCACGACGGCGACCTGCGCGAGGTAGGCGTCGATCAGGGGGCGGGATTCGAGCAGCGACCGGGGACGAAGGCGCTCGCCATCGACGACGCGATTCAGCGCGAGCCCGAGATCCGTCAGATCATACGACGATCGATCGACGCTGCGATCCGGAATCTCGACGCGCGTCGCCAGCGTTGACGTTCGGGCGGCGCATCCGGCGCAGCAAAGCAGCATCGCCGCGACAAGCCGAATGACAGATTGCGAATTCAAACGCTCAAGCCACAAGACAAAGACCCGCCAGCCCCGCCAGTTCACGAATCATCGCTCAAAAAGGACCGCAAGCCCCTGCCCCACGCCGACACACAGCGCCGCCAGCCCCTTGCGCGCGCCCCGTCGGTTCATCTCTCGCACGAGCGTTGTCGCGAGTCGCGCGCCGCTGCAGCCGAGCGGATGGCCCAGCGCGATCGCGCCGCCGTTGACGTTCACTTTCGTGGCGTCCAGCTCCAGATCCCGGATACAGGCCAGCGATTGCGCCGCGAAGGCTTCGTTCAGCTCAATCACATCGAGATCGCTGACGCTCCAGCCGGCGCGCGCCAGCGCCTTCCGCGTCGCGGGGACGGGGCCAACGCCCATGCACGACGGATCCACGCCCGCCGACGCCGACTGCCGGACATACGCCATCGGCGTGAGTCCCAGCTTCTCCGCCATTTTCGCCTCGACAACCAGGAGCGCCGCGGCGCCGTCATTCAGGCCCGAACTGTTGCCGGCCGTGACGCTGCCACCCTCGCGAAAGACGGGACGCAGTTTGGCCAGCGCCTCCATCGTCGTATCGAATCGCGGATGTTCGTCCGCCTCGACAGTCGCCGTTTTGCCGCGGCCGAGATCCACTGTGACCGGTACGATCTCCTCGGCCAGCCGCCCCGCCTCGACGGCCGCCCTGCAGCGCATCTGGCTCTCCAGCGCAAAGGCGTCCTGCGATTCGCGTGACAGCTTGTACTTTTCTGCAACATTCTCCGCCGTCTCGCCCATGCTGTAGGGATAGTGCATTGCCGCGAGCTTCGGATTGGTCATTCGCCAGCCGAGTGTCGTGTCGTACATCGTCTGGTTGCCGCGGCACCAGGGTTCTTCCGGCTTGAGGAACACCAGCGGCGCACGACTCATGCTCTCCGCCCCTCCGGCGATGAACACGTCGCCGTGGTTCGCCTCAATCATTCGCGCCGCAATCGCCACGGCTTCCAGCCCCGAAGCGCACAGCCGGTTCACGGTGGTTCCGGGCACGCTGTCCGGCAGGCCCGCCAGCAGGACGGCCATCCGTGCGGCGTTGCGATTGTCCTCACCCGCCTGGTTCGCGGCCCCCCAATAGCAGTCATCAATCAGGAGGGGATCGATGCCCGACTTCTCCACAATCGCCCGGATCGCCATCGCCCCCAGGTCATCCGGCCGCACGGGCGCCAGGCCGCCCCGGTATCGCCCGACGGGCGTTCTCAGACATTCGACGATGACGGCCTCGCGCATGTTGTCGTCCTCTCAAAACCGCGAAATCTCACGCATCCAGACAGAAATGGAGCGTAGTCCGACCAAACGCGCCTCGCAAGCGCCGGCCCCGCCGATCGCGCCCCAGCGACACGGTATAATCGCCGGACGCGTACCAGCTGTCGGACGCGGATCGAGCCGGAAGTCCATGTTTCTTGAGCATACAGATCATCCTGTTCATGCGGTCAGCGAGCTGCGGGCCTGTCCCGCCTGCGGGTACCTGCTCCATCCGAGCGACACGGATCGGTGTTGCAGCGAATGCGGACTCGCGCTGCCACCGACCGGCCGAATGATCTACGTGGATCGCAGGCGCGAATGGCGAGGCTTACCGCTGGCAAAGAAGCTGATATTCCTAACGATCGTCGCATCGCCCTTTCTCCTGGCGGCAATCATGCTCGCCCTCACCGCCGCCCCTCCCGCGGCGCCACGCGCCGCGCCTCCGACAGTTTTTTCCCTGCCGTTTTTCAGGATCCTGGCCTTCTGTCTGATCTGCATCACGATTGTGGTCTATCTCGGCGCCCGCTGGCTCATCAACCCTCGCCGGACCAAAGGGGTCATTGTCGACGACGGCCGAATCATCGTATTCGGCCTGACACCGGAAACCCGGTCCATTCCGCGCAGCGCATGGCGACGCCTGACGCTTCGCAGTTGTTATTCGGCGCATCGCGTGGCGCAGCTCGAATACGATGGCGGGACTGTCCGCTTCCCACACTTGTTACTACAGTCGCGCGCCGAGCGAAACGCGCTCGCGGTGGAACTGCTGCAGCTTGCGATGCTTCCCATTGGCGATGGGGTCCGCATTCAGACCCGCCCGGAACTCGGCTGCTTTCGCGTGCGACCTTTGCTCCCGCGGCTGCGACGCGCAGCGAGCGACGCCGAAGCGCCGGGCACATTCGGCTTGGGCAGCGCTTTTCGCGGATACGTACCGATCCTTGCAATATACGCGGTCATGATCGACGTTATTCTTCGGATGCTCGGCGCCTTCCCGTCGCCCCCGCCGATGTTCGTTGAACTCCAGCGCGTCACGCCGAAGGTCAAGGGACTCGTCGTCGCCGCCTTGATTCTGTATTACCTCATCATTCGACTCTATGCGCCTGTCACCCGCGTACTGTGCCTGACGACAGACGACCTGCGCATTGAGAACGCCTTTCAGCCGACCAAACGAGTGCCGTGGCGGGACATCTCACGAACGTCGGCTCACGTGTTGGGACCATTTTCCATTTTCACGCTCAGCCGGGGCAGGATCGATCTGCCCGCCTGCAATGGTGATGAAGCGCGTCTTCTGTCACAACTGACCGACCGCCTGCGGGCGGCCGCCGACACGCAGGGTGCGGCGCCCCTGGCGAAGGAACCGACGCGGGAGGCGTAAGCGGCCTCGCGTGGGACGGAAATGTCCGAGGCGCCCGCCATCAATTGGACAGTCGAATGAAATTTTTTTATGGGCCTCGCTTGATAAATTCAGACCTGCGGAAATAAGATCAATGACTGAAGGATGAGGCCGAAAAACATGCCAGTTGAGGATACCCGCCTGCGTTGACGGCTGACAAAAACACACACAACAGAAGATTATTCCCCCTATTACCCTCCGTCGCCGCCTAAAGGCGACACGCTGTCAGCCTCCCTCGTGTGAATGGTCCCCGGCCGAGATCCTTGGCAGAGCCGCCTACCCTTGTTCCTTTGCGTATGCACTGGCTGCATGGCGCAAAGCCGACGGTTGACGTGCGCCCCGAACGGCCATGGCGCCGATGTGCGAGCCCTGATCGCACGCTGTGCCGGACGCCATCCGGAACGATCGCGTCTGAAGCCGCCCGGACTCGCACCTTGCCGGTAAGCCGACTCCGCCGATTTTGAATTTCATGTGCGACGTGTCCCCCCGACGCCGCGCACTGATGCCCGCAGGAACTGGAGTCACGTTGGGAATCTTTCATCATATTGGGGGCGAGGCCTGGGCCAACTCGCCTCGCCCCCCATACCACTTCTCAGTTCCCAGACACACGCGTTGATGACACAGACCGCCCGGATTCCCGAATCCGCCGCGAAACGCAGGAATCCTCCCATCTTTGCCGCTTTTTTCCGTCCGTCGTCGCGTTTGGTTTCCCGGCCGGTTCGCGCCATAATCGTTGTTCTTTGAAAAGCCATGGACCGCGCCAATGGCGCAGAGTTTGACCCGCATCCCCGGAGCGCCAGATGTTGCCACGCCTCGTCGTCGCCTGCCTCGTCCTTTCCACGACCCTCGCCCGCGCCGATCACGATTCCTGGGAGAATGTCGTCGACAACGCGACCAGGCGATACGGCCTTCCCGGCGCCGCGGCCGCGAAGTTCCTTGCGGAGAATCACCCGCCGCGCGACAGAAAGATCGATCCCGCCATCCTCGATGAGACGATCGAGTACGCTCTCAGGGCGCGGGACGAATTCCCGTGGGCGGGCCGCCTCAGCCGATACCAGTTCCACAACGACGTCCTGCCCTACGCGTCGCTCGACGAGTCGCGCTGCCTGTGGCGAAAAAAGCTCTATGACATCTGCCGGCCGATCGTGGCGGATTGCACGACGGCGTCGGAGGCGGCCCACGCCATCAATCAGAAACTCTTCAATGCGGTCAACGTTCACTACAACACGGATCGCAGTAAGACCAACCAGAACCCACTCGAAGCGATCGCCGAGTCGCGCGCGACATGCACCGGTCTTTCCATTCTCCTCGTGGACGCCTGCCGCAGTGTCGGCGTTCCGGCGCGCATCGCCGGCGTCGCGAACTGGCGCACCAAGCAAGGCAATCACACGTGGGTGGAGATCTGGGATGACGGCTGGCATTTCCTCGGCGCCGACGAGCCCGATCAGCGGGGTCTCGATCATGCATGGTTCACACAGGACGCCATGAAGGCGACGTCGGACGATCCGAAGTTCGCCGTCTGGGCGACCTCCTTCGAAAAGTCCGACATTCACTTTCCGATGGCCTGGAACCTGGAAGACACATCGGTCCCCGGCGTTGACGTCACGAAGCGCTACCTCAATCCCTTCAAGTCGGCCGACCACGGCGCGCAGCGCTTTGTGCGCGTCTGGTCCAGGAAGGACGGCGAACGACTCTGGGCGATCGTCAATGTCGTCAGGCCCGACGGAGAAGTCGTCCAGCGATTCGCCACGCGCGCCGGGTCCACAGATCTCAATGACATGCCGAGCTTCGGCGTGATTCCGGGCGACAGGCGAACACTCGTCATTGAGCACGACGGCGCCGTGAAGACCTTCGACGTCGCCCCGACAGACGACAACATTGAGACGCTCGATCTCGAATGGGACCAACTCGCAGCGCCGGCCCAGGCGAACGCTCGATTCAGCGCCCTGTCCAAAGGCGACGCCGAGGCCCTCGTCGCAAGACTGGCCGGACAGCGGGCCGAGAAGATCGCGACCGATCGCAGGAGCGAACTCGACAACGCGGCCATCGAATACAAGACGCGCTCATTGCGTCTGCTCGAAAAGACCTTTGGCGACGCCCCGGCCGAGGGTCGCAGCCTCTGGATCTCGCTGCATGGCGGCGGCGGCGCCCCCGAGGAAGTCAACGATCAGCAGTGGCAAAACCAGATCAAGCTCTATGAGCCGGAAGAAGGTATCTACATTGCCCCGCGAGCGCCCTCCAACACGTGGGACCTGTGGCACAAGGAGCACATCGACCATCTCCTCGATCGCCTCATTGAAACCTATGTCGCCGCGAGGAACGTCAATCCCAACAAGGTTTATCTGATGGGCTACTCGGCCGGCGGTGACGGCGTCTATCAGCTGGCGCCGCGCATGGCGGATCGATTCGCCGCCGCGAGCATGATGGCGGGCCATCCGAATGAATCACAACCACTCGGTCTGCGCAACCTGCCATTCGCCATTTTCGCCGGCGGCGAAGATGAGGCCTTCAATCGAAATCGCGTCGCGGCCCGATGGGGGAAGGAACTGGACGAACTTCATGAGAAGGACCCGGGCGGCTACACGCATCGCACGACGATCTATCGCGGACTCGGCCACTGGATGAACGGCAGGGACAAGGAAGCTCTGCCGTGGATGGCCCAGTTTGCGCGCAATCCGTGGCCGAATCGTATCGTCTGGTATCAGGACGATGTCACACATGATCGCTTCTACTGGCTTCGGATCCGGGACGAAGACGCCAAACAGGGAACAACCCTCATCGCCAGCGCCAGTGGCCAGACGATCTCGATCGAAACCGAGGCGGTCCACGCAATCACGCTCCGCCTGCGCGATTCGCTCGTCGACCTCGACAAACCGGTGAAAGTGCTTGCAAACGGGAAGCTCATTTTTGAAGGCCGCGTCGCGCGGACCGAAGCCGCGATCGACACCTCCCTCAACGAACGAAACGACGCCCCCGCCGCCGCGACCGCCGAGTTGCCACTGACGTGGTGACTGGCGCATTTTCGCCCGCTCCGCCAGGCGTGCGCAGAGCAGCCGTCAGCCCCGAAGTGAATGGAGCCATCGCGCGCTGTTGATCTTCCGAAACTGCGCGTCGAGATCGGCGCCGGTCCTGCTGGACAGTTCGAGCCGCAATCCCGCATAATCGACGCATGCCGGAGACCGGACAGAACGTCTATGCCTTCTACCAATGTGTGAGTCGCCTGGGGCTGACCCACGCGGAAGACGACACCTACATGGGTCGCTACGCCGATTTCCCGATCGCCGTCACCCGCCAATCCGTTCCGGGCGAGCTGGACCTGACGACCGGCGATCGGGAACCTCCGACGCAATCCGTTTTCGTTCAGATTCGCTACGTGGGTGTCCCTGAGGATACCATGATCACCGCCGAGGAAACCGGTGATCCGACCATTCGAAGACTGCGCGACGAGAAGCGAATCCGAATCAGCTTCGACACGACAATCGCGTGGATCACTGTTGATCGAGCGGATGTCAGCTTTCTGGAGTCGGAGTTGAACGCGTGTCTCGACGCGGTTCTCCAGATCATTCGTCGCGCCGGCGGCAAGGGAGACGGCGGGAACTGCCACTATTGCCGGGCGCGATCCGTCGCGTCGCTGACCTGGGTCGAGGAACGCGTCGCCCAGGTCTGCACGCCGTGCCTCGAAGAAAAACTCGAAGAGGCGGACCGGGAGCGGCGCGGCGATCCGGCGGGCTACGCCGCCCTATTTCTGTGCGCCACGATGGCGACTTGTGTGGGCGCGCTCTGCTGGGTTCTTTTCTGGTGGCTCGACGCGATTCTCGTCGCATGGGCCACACCGAAATACCAGACGGAGATCCACGTTCCATACCTCCTGGTTTTCGCCGAATTCGTAGCAATCGGTCTCGCAATCGGCGCCGTTGTCGGCCTGCTGACCACACTGACGCGTCGCGCGGGCGGTTGGCTTCCACCACGGATCGCCGCAACGGCGTCATTCGCGTCCGCGATTCTTGGTGAATTCGCCATCCGCTGGATTCGGGCCGATGCGGCGCTGCTCAGTCGGCTTCCCGACGACCTTCCCGCGCTGCCCGCCGGCTTCGACGACGGCGCCCAGATGGAAGTGGGCTATCGCCTGTGCGCGATGCTGCTCGCGGCGGGGCTCGCGGCGCTGATCGCCGTTTCGCGTTCAAAGTGAAGCGCTTCGCTGACCGGCCGATCGAATCAAGATGATTCATCAATCGACGCCAACGGCGCCCCGAGGCTCGCCCAATTTGCTGGATCAGACTTCGCAGCGGTCGACATTCGCGATCCCTCAAAAAACAACGGCGACAGCGTCTTTCTCCTGAGCGATCAATTGCGGTCAACCCTCTGTGCGGCGCCACACGGTTGTCGCAACACCTGCAGGATGCTCATGAATCCGAGCGCGTCGATTGCAGCCACATCGTGTCGCGCTCTACGTTAATCCCGAGAATTCCCTTGACGATCATTCTGAGAATTGTCTAATACGTCCGCGTCTGGTCCGGCGAGCACGAGTTCAGGCGACGCAATCGCGTTTCAACGTGGAAGTGGGTTTCAGGTCTTTGGAGGAGAATCCAGGAATGTACCGTGGGAACAAGAGTCGGGGTGCGCGCACACTCTCGGTGTTTGCGCTGAGTCTGTCCATATTGGCGATCGCGCGTTTGTCGCACGCCCAGGTGTCGTCGTCCGGTGGTGTCGCGACCGGTCCAACGCCTCAGCTCATTCCGTGGATCGAGCTGAACAACGGCGGGTTCATTGATGGCGGCGAGCCGGTCCACAACTCGAATGACTACTTTGACGCGCTGTACAACGCGGATGGCGATCTGCTCTACTGCTACGAATCGACATCGCGAAACGCCATCCTGGGCAGGCTGTCCTCAGGCCGCAACTGGGAGCTCTTCAGCGAGGGCGCCTGGTCATCGGCGCCGGACACAACGGCGACGTCGATCTCCCACTCCTTCGGCCAATACAACGAACGACGGCTGATTCAGCACCCGGATCTGACCGGGGGCCTGATTGGGTTCGCCAAGGGTGTCCTCCGATCGGACAAGGTCGAATTCAATCAGCATGGCATCGCGATCAGCTTTCGGTTCGACGGTTCAACGTTCACCCAATATGACAATGCCGCGAACTACAGCGAGTTCCGTAACTCATCGATCATCGCCTCCTGGTACCGGCAGACGGTCGACTTCGATTTCGATCCGGTGTCCCGAACGGGGTTGCTCGTCAGCGCCGCCGGCCTACCGAATTTCCAGAGCAACGGCTTTCTGACTGCGTCGCAATACCGGCATGACCATCCGTCACAGACGTGGGTGCGCTGGGCCGCGCCCAACGGCGGCCAGCCCGGCTGGGACACGGACAACACGCCCAGTTCGATCCCCGAGTCGTTTGTCTACGATACGCAGATGGACCTGTTCGCGTACACGATGAACGCGCCGAAGGTCTCCCACATTCCGGGATCCAGCGATTTTCTGATCAGCTTCACCCTCCAGGGAGGGACCGACTACACGGGCGGCCGAGGATTGATGGTCGGCCGGTACATCGCCGGACCGCCGAGTCGATGGCAGTGGTGGGACGGCGCCGCATTCCAGGAGGGCGCCCCCTTCAACCATACGCCGGTGGCGCCGCACACGAACACAACATCGCGCCGCCAGTTCCACTGGCGGGAAGGCGAGATGGAAATCCTGTACATCGTTGCGGACAGCCTCCACGAGGTCGTTTTCGACACGAAGCTGAACACTTACGTCAACAACGACGTGATCGCCCCGGGCGCGAAGGCCTATTGCGCCGCCACGACATCGTCGGGCGTCGTCGAGGTCTATTTCACGAATGATCGACATGCGATTCAGCGAATGACGAAAGGCGCGAACGGCGTCTGGTCGAGCCCGACAACAATCTACGAAAACGCGGATCAGTCGATCGCACCGCTCGGCGTCGCGTATTTCGGCGCCGCCACACGTCCCGTCGTGTTCCTGGCGGTCGGAAACAACGCCGAACGTCGCCTGATGGCGATTTCACCGAATTCAAACTACTGGAAGACGCAGGGGCTTCTCAATATCGCCCCCCTGCCCGAGGTCCCGACGCTTCCTGACGGCTACATGACATTTGAGAAATCCGTTGAGAACACCGCGGCCGGAATGACCTACGGGCCGGGTCGTTCGAACTCGATCGGCGTCGACGGAGACGGCTACCTCTACGCCGGGAAATTCGGCAATACAGGCGTCGTCGTGCACGCGCCGGACAGCGCTTCCAGCGCGGACAACGTCGCCTGGGGCCGACACTGGGACTACTTCGATTTCCCGGGCGGAGTGGACGTGGACGCCCAGCGGGGCAAGGTCTATATCACGGACAATGTGATCCGGGGCTCGGACGGTGGTGTCGCCACAAACAGCGGATTCCAGGTTTGGGAGACGAACCTGCGCGAAGTGTTCTTCGGGTATCAGGGATCGCCCGGCGGCGGCAGCCCCACGCCTTCGTACTACGATCGCTCGCGCTACGGCCAGCACGTTGGCGGCATGAGCTGGGCCGACGACGTCGCTGTCGACAGCAACGCGGGGCTCCTGTATGTGACGGACGGGTTGAACCATCGCGTCCAGGTGTTTGACATCGAACATCTCGAGGACACGGGCGACGACTTTGCTCGCAGTCAGCTTTTCGAATCCAGCATCCTCGATGCAAACAAGATCCACGTTCAGAACATCGTATCGGCGATGGTCGCCGCCGACCTGCTGAGTGACGGCGGCGCCGTCGGCGATAATGGCGGCGACCGGCTGACGTGGGTCAACCAGGATCTCGAAGGCGAGGTCATTCCATTCGTCACGGGGCGCCCGGAGTACGCGAATCTCAACAGTTCGTTCGACAATCAGGAACTGCTGCGAAACATCCGCCGGTCGTACAAGGAGGAGAATGATCGACCGAAGTTTGTCACAACGTTCGGCGCCTACGGCGACGGCCCCGGCGAAATGCGATTCCCGCGAGGAATCGACCTCGACTCGAACGGGAACATCTTCGTTGTGGATTGTGAAAACCATCGCGTGCAACACTGGATCAACGGCGGAAGCGGCGACTATGTGTTCGATCGCGACTTCGGATCGCTGGGACGCGGTCCGGGTGAGTTCTTCTACCCCGTGGGAGTCACTGTCGATCGTCCGCACAGCACGCTGCACGTCACAGATCCCATGAATGACCGCGTCCAGACCTTCGATCTCGATGGGAATCTTCTCTTCGAGTGGGGCGCGTGGAACGACGGGACGGTCCATTTACTGGGCCATACGATCGGCATGGCGGCCGACGACAAAGGTCGCACGCATGTCTGCGCCGGTTCTTCCATCGTCACGTTCAAGGTCGATGACGAACGGCCCATGCTCAGCGTGGACAGTCCGTCCGGATGTGACGTTCTGTCGAATGGAACGAACCTGTTAACCGGCTTTGTGGATGACGACTACGGCGTCAGCGAACTGCAGCTGACGATCAGCGTTGACGAGACGACACTGGTGTCGCGACGATTAGCGGTCGCCGCCGGCGCGTTCAGCGAGCCGTTTGTTCTCTCGACGACGCTGCCGGCCGGCACGCCGGCGCGTGTCGAGGTGCGCGCCACTGACACGATCGGACAATCGACGATGTCGACCTTCTTCGTCCAGCTCAACGGCGTCGGCGACACGACGGACTCGGACGGCGATGGACTTCCCGATCTCTGCGACAACTGCCCCGACCACGCCAATCCGCTCCAGGAGGATTGCGACGGCGACGGCATGGGAGACGTCTGCGTCATCGCCGACTTCATCGAGGACGACTGCAACCACAACGATATCCCCGACTCATGTGATCTGGACTCCGGCGAGAGCGAGGACTGCAACGGGAACACGGTCCCCGATGAGTGCGACACGGACTGCGACGGCAACGGCGTTCCCGACGAATGCGATATCGCGAAGGGCGACGGCTTTGACTGTAACGACAATGACATGCTCGACGAATGCGATATTCGTGACGCGTTCAGCACGGACTGCGACTTCGATGATATCCCCGATGAGTGCCAGCTCGACGAATTCGACTGCAACGGAAATGTGACGCACGACGCCTGCGACATTCGCGATCACTACAGCGAAGACTGCCAGCAGGATGGTATCCCGGACGAGTGTCAGCTCGACGGAACCTTCACAAAGATCACGCTGACAACGCCCGTCGAGGCGATCCACGCGATCGATCGCAATCTCGCAAACGACACGACGGTGGTTCGCAGCGGCGCGAGTCTCATCGAGGTCAATGATGACGGCGACACGATCTGGACGCAGGCTATCACGCTGTTGCAGGAGCCCGCGGATGTTCTCTGGGACCCCGCGACGGGAGATTACCTTGTCAGCGGTCGTGACGCCACGCGCACGGCAAAGCTCATCCGAATCAGCCAGGCGGGCGTCGAGTCGGACTTCGCCATGGGCGGCTTCGGGGAGAACTGGACCGGCATGGCAATCGCGGCCAACGGCGACATCCTCGTCTGCTCGTCGGACCCGGCGGCGATCTATCGCGTGGATCCGCTGGGCGCTGTCACCGTTTTTTCGTCCGATCCGCTGCTCGGAGCGCCCCACGCGATCGCGCACATCGCGAATACGAATGAGTACCTCGTCATCAACGACACAAGCGTGTACCGGGTCGACGCGAGCGGCGTTGCGACGCTTGTCCACGCCTCGGACACGGCGCTCTACGACGTCGCGATGGATGCGGACGGTATCCGTTTCTATCTCGCAAGGAAATCGAATCCGGTTTTCGTCCGCATCCTGGCGGACGGCACGAGCGAGACCATTATTGACACCCGCCCGATGAGCGAGGTGACGGGCATCGCCGACAACCGAAACACGCTGGTGCTGGTCGGACTGGATCGCGGCGGCGAAGCGCTGTACGAATTCACGCCGACGAGTGACTGCGACGGCAACATGGTTCCCGATGACTGCGATCTGGACGACGAAACGCGCGACGTCAACGGCGACGGCATCCTCGACACGTGTCAGGACATCGGCGGCTGCTGCGTCGACGGATTCTGCCAGATCCAGCTTGCGGAAGATTGCGCCAGCGCCTGCGGGATCTATTTCGGCAGGGGCAGTGACTGCCTGACGACGGCGTGCCCGCTCTACGCGGCCGGCGCCTGCTGCATCGAAGGCGTCTGCGATGACAGCGTGCCGGGGCCCAACACCTGTGCGTGCATCGGCGGCACATGGGAGATGAACCTGAACGGGACGGGCTGTGCGGAGATCAACTGCCCGTAGGGAATTCTGAAGTCAACCCGCGTCGCCAAAGCGGTGGCGTATTGAACTTGAACAAGGGCGTGACGCCGAAATGCGGTGTCACGCCCTGTTCGTATTTTACGCGCAACACCAATCAACAGGCGCCCAGGGACTGGCGCTTCACGAATTCGACGTGATCGCCTCAACAGGTACGCCGGTCAGCAATTGCGTACCCTCAATCATCCGGAAACGGATAACCGACCCACGGCGTTCGGTCGCAGATTCCCATCGCGAAATAGGCGGCGGTCCATGATGTCAGATCCTCCACGGAGAGCGGCGCCAGCGCCTCCCGCCCCTCCTCGAATTGCCCGCGTCTGAAGCGTTCGATCGCCATCACGAACCGAACGTCATCAAGGCGGCGTGGATCTCGAAGTCGCAGGCTCGTTTCGACGGCGCCTTCATCATGTCCGAGCACCGCCTGCGCCAGGGCGATCTGCTCGAGCCTGAACTCGTCGTTCGTCGCGGTGATCGCGGCGGCGAATCCTGATACCAGGCAATCCGTAAGCGCCGGCGCGTAACGCCGAATGGCTCGATGGACGTCGTCCGTGGCGAAGACAGGGTGTTCGGCGTCAAAGGCCTGCAGCGGCCTGAGCCTGCGCATCTTGTCCGGAACCTCTGTCGGAAGGTCGATGTTCGTCAGAACGTCGCCGAAAAACCCGTCCCAATTGGATTGCTCGAGCAAGGCGACGAATCGTGGCGCGATGTCGTCGAACCCCAGAAGTAGCGCAGCGCCGCCGGCATATCGCGCGAGCAGTGTGTTGCAATGGCCTTCCGTTCGGATCGAGCGCTCGAGCTCATCGGCGACGGAAAGAAGAAGTCGATGGGCCATTTCGCGTTTTTCCTCGATGACACGATCCGTCTGCGGACGAGGTCTCGGAAACGTCACACTGCCCCTCCTTCAGACGTCAACGACGCCGATCCCTCTCTTTGACTTCGCCTCTCCGGGCGCCATTCTGGCGATCATCGGCAACGTTCGCGCGCCGGGCGCCATGCCTGCCCTTCAAGGCAGGCATGTGGAAGTCGCGCCCGCGCCCGAATTCGCTCGATATGAGCGAAACCCGTGGATCGCGTTCATTCGATGTTCTCGGCCCCGAATGGGCGGCGGAATTCCCAGTCATGCATGTCGCTCAGTGGCCACTGGTTCGCGACGTCAGCAGCGCCACCCGGCCGCCCAAACGCAGCCGCTGCCGCAATGGAAGTTGCCGCTGGCGCCAGATTCCCCTCCTGCACCCACACGCCGCGGGAGTCCTTTCCCGCAAAGCCGAACGCCCCAGCAGCTTACACTCATCGAGGTCAGCACCGGGGGGAAGGGTTCCCCCTGAAGAGAGGTACAAGACGAGATTCTCGTACCAGCAAAGCTCGTGCAATACCCTCGCCGACGCGTGGAGGACCGAGGACGCCGGACGCCATGCTTCGCCCTCCAAGGCAAGAATGCTGAAGCCTCCAGAGTGGGTGAACCTTGCGTTGGACCATGGTCCCCAACCGAGACGAATAAGTTGACCGCGCGGCTTAGCTGCCGAGCGATCAGACGAATCAGCGGGATTCACCAACCCGAGTACGTCTCCACTCGGCCAGGATCGAGCATCTCGCGTTGAATCCCGTTGTTCAGGGGAATATCATTATCATTTGATGCTTATCAAAGTCCGTGGCCGGAACACGCTAACATCATGGCGCCTAATTTGAGCCGCGAGGCGTCCTTAGTCACATTATTGCCTTCATAGGAGATCGTAAATGATTCAATTCAGGCAAACCGCTATGAAGCCTCCCGCGTCTTTTGTTTGGTTGTTCTTCGCGATACTGGTGGCGACGACATCACCGGCGGCGGGCCAAGCGAAATTACTCGGCCTTGATTCGCTTCCTGGAGCAACAACGAGCATACCATACGGCATCTCATCAGATGGATCCGTCGTTGTCGGCTCATCGCCGGCCTATTCCAATTCCAACCCCGCATACTGGACTGTTGGCCAAGGCTGGACGAGCCTAACAGGGCTTGCAAGTTCGCCAAGAGGCAACGCCTACGCTGCGTCCGGCAACGGGAGCGTCGTCGTGGGTCAATCCTACGACTCGACGGGAATCGCCGCGGTTCGATGGTCAGTAGAAACTGGCGTTCAGGACCTGGGGGCGCTCCAGCCCGGAATCCGGCAGAACGTTGCATATGGTGTCTCCGATTCCGGTGACGTGGTAGTCGGTTTTGCGACCAGCGGTAGTTCTCACCAGGGATTCAGATGGACAGAAACCGATGGAATGGTCGGCCTGGGTTTTCTTGACGGCCACGACGAGAGTCGCGCATACGATGTGTCCGCTGATGGCACGGCCATTGTTGGCGTATCGTCCAGTTCAAGCTCATCTATAACGTATCAGGCTTTTCGCTGGACTTCTGATACTGGGATGGAATCGCTCGGTCAGTTGGCGTCCGACGGTATCGGATCAGTGGCGCTTGCCATCTCATCCGACGGCAATGTGATCGCCGGGTACGGCCGCCGCCTCCCAGGGCAGCACTTTGAAGGGTTTCGCTGGACGGCTGAAACCGGAATGGTCGGAATTGGTGATTTTCCCGGAGGCGGCCATCCCAATAGTGTAATTCGTGGAATGAACCACGACGGATCTATCATGGTCGGCGATGGGGAAGACGAAACGGGCATCGTTGCTGCGATCTGGGACGATACTCACGGACTTCGCAAGTTAGCGTCGTATGCGGAAGAAGAACTTGGTGTGGACCTGGGCGGATGGACGCTCACAAGCGCGTTTGCGATCTCTGATGACGGCATGCGGATCGTCGGCAACGGATACGATCCGGACGGGCTCTATACGGGCTGGATACTCATCGTACCCGAACCCGGAACGTCGGTCTTTTTCTTCTGTCTTGCGGGATCACTGTTTTTTGCGCGTCGAAGGTCTTCGGTCTGACTTGGTGTGGTTGCCGGGCGCCATGCCTGCCCTTCAAGGCAGGCATGTGGAAGTCGCGCCCCCACCCGAATTCACTCTGAATCATCGAAATTCGTATATCGCGTTCTGTCGCGCCAACTCTTCCCCTGGCAACCATCGACAGACCAATCGGTCTTTATTGTCAGGTCGACCTTCCGACCCATAGACTTGGTCCACGGCGTTCAGTGGCGCCCGCGCGTTGCCGAGGGCTCATTGCTGTGCGAATCCAGGGACGGTTTGGATCCGCACCAGCGTGCGATTCCATGGGAGTGATGAAATGGTCATCGGGTATTTTCTAGTCACAGCCGGAAGCGATCAGATTCAATCGCATGTCTACCGGGGACTGAACAGGGAGTTGCCGCAGTGGTGGGTGCAGACGACCGGAAGTCGTGGCGAAGACATCGTCAGGGAACATCTCGACGCAATGTTGGATGATGACGAGTGGTGTCATTTGATCGGTCAACGGGAGGACGCCCGCCGTTTGCAGCAGGCGTACGCGCGGATTGGGTGCGTCTGCGATCTTCTCGTTGTCCATCTCTGCGACGACGAGGGTGGCCTTTGCAGGGAGGACCTGGAAGGCGAGTTCCTGGGTTTTGACGTCGTGAACGCAGAGCAGGATTCGGCGTTGCACCCTGCGATTCTCTTCGAGGCGATTAAACCCGCCAGCCTGCGTGATCACGACCTCGCGCCCATCTGGCTGCTGGAACAGGCGTATTTTCAGGGGAGAGTCAATGAGCACGGACTTCTCGATAAATTCGCCGACGCGGATCTGCTTCAGCGGCTCAAGCGCACGCTCATCAGGATTGCGCCTGAATTCCCCGAGATCCGGGACCCGCATGTTTGTGGAATCGAGCAACTCGGAAGCCTGTAAGGATACAGACCGCCGGCGCCAGATTCCCATCGCGCACCCGCTCGCGGGCGTCCTTTCCCGCGAAGCCGAACGCCCCATCAGCGTACCTTCATCGGTTCGGCGCCGGGGGAAGGATTCCCCCCTGAAGAGAGGTACGAGAACGGATTCTCATACCAGCAACACGAAGAGAGGTACGAGAAGGGATTCTCATACCAGCAACACGAAGAGAGGTACGAGAAGGGATTCTCGTACCAGCAACGCCGGGCAGGCAGGACTCGGGCCCATAGGAGGGTAAGACCCGCCCTACGAGTCCCGCACCAGCAACACAGCATTTCGTAATGAAAAAAAACGGCGATCGCATCGCGATCGCCGTGTGGGTATTCGAATTGTCGATCCTTCGCGCTGACTTACCAGGCGAAGTGGGCGAAGGCCTTGTTGGCGTCGGCCATGCGATGCACGTTTTCGCGTGTCGTCACGGCGGCGCCCTGGCCGTTGAAGGCGTCCACGAATTCCGACGCCAGTCGGTCCTTCATCGGGCGTCCCTTTTTCGCGCGGGCGGCTTCGATGATCCAGCGGATCGCGAGGGCCTGGCTGCGCTTGGGGTTGACGGCCATCGGGACCTGATAGTTCGAACCACCCACGCGCTTGCTGCGGATCTGCACGCTGGGTCGAACGTTCTGAATGGCCTTCTCGAAAATCTCGAGAGCCGGCTTGTCACCCGCCCGCTTGGCGGCGGCCTCCATCGCATCGTACATGATCTTCTGCGCGACAGTCTTCTTGCCGTTCAGCATCATGCAGTTGACGAACTTGGAGACGAGTTTGCTGTGATAACGAGCATCCGGCCGAAGCTGGTGCTCGGACTTGGTCCAGCGCTTGTAACCCATGGGAACTGACCTTTCTTCTGGCGTGCGACGCGACTCGATCGCAATTCGCACATTGCCGGCGAATGAAACTCGCCGATCACCATACTCGGCCGGCACGCGCCGGCCGCCGTTGGAAAAAATGTGACGACGTCACGACATCGTGACGCGACACGAACTTACTTCTTGCGCTTCGTACCGTACTTGCTGCGGCTGCGATTGCGTCGGACGCCGAACTTCTCCTGCTGCTCGACGGACGCACAGTCCAGGGCGCCGCGAACGATGTGGTAGCGGATACCCGGCAGGTCCCGAACTCGGCCGCCGCGAACGAGCACGATCGAGTGCTCCTGCAGGTTGTGACCGATACCCGGAATGTAGGCCGTGACTTCGCGACCGTTCGACAGGCGAACGCGGGCCACTTTACGAAGAGCCGAGTTCGGCTTCTTCGGCGTCATCGTCTTGACGATGAGGCAGACGCCGCGTCGCTGCGGGCAGTTGTCCAAGTCGCGCGACTTCGACTTCTTCCGCTCGATCTCGCGCGGACTTCGACAAAGCTGATTAATCGTTGGCATAGTTACCTCTGTTACTACTGATTCGTCGCCCGCAGACGTCGCCGGGACGCTTCCGCGCCGGGGCCGCCCGCAAACATTCGAGCCGCGTAATATACGCCAAACTCGGGTTTTCCGTCAATTCTGCTGTTCCCCGGCTTCGACACCGTCGCCGCCGCCCATTTGCTCGTCCGTCGGCGCGGGACCGATCGGCGCCCCGCTGTCCAGAGCCCGTCGAACCTCGCCCATGGCGGATCGGGGCATGGCGGCCTCGGCCGCGGCCGCTTCCGCCTCGGCCATGCCCGCTGGCGTTCCGGCGCCCGGCATCTGGACTTCGCGGGTTTCCTCCTCAATCGGGCTGCCGACGTGGAGGACGCCCATGTCCTGATAGGGCTTGAAGGCCGTTCCAGCCGGAATCAGGTGGCCGAGAATGACGTTTTCCTTCAGACCTGTCAGGTAGTCGGACTGGCTGCCCAGGGCCGCCTCCGTCAGGACCTTCGTCGTCTCCTGGAAGCTGGCCGCCGAGATGAAGGAATCGCTCTGGAGCGCGGCCTTCGTGATACCAAGCAGCTGGGTCGAGGCCGTCGCCGGCTTCGGCTTGCGGCCCTTGGCCGGGTCCTTGCCCTCATCGTCGAGCTTCTCGTTGGTCACGCTCAGCTCATCCTTCAGCACGATCTGGCCTTCGACATATTCCGAGTCGCCCGGATCCGTGATGCGGACGCTCCGGGCCATGGCCATGTTGATCGCCTGGAAGCGGAATCGATCCGAAACCTCGCCCGGCAGCAGGCTGGAATCGCCCGGGTTGTCGATCTTCACCTTGCGGAGCATCTGGCTCAGGATCACTTCGATGTGCTTGTCGTTGATACCCACGTTCTGCGAACGATAGACGCCTTGCACTTCCTTGATCAGGTACGTGTGCAGGTCGTCCTCACCCTTGATCGCGAGGATATCGTGCGGCACGAGCGGACCATCGCAGAGCGGATCGCCCGCCTCGACATGATCGCCGGCATGGACGAGCAGGTGCTTGTCCTGCGGAACGTGATGCTCACGGGCCTCGAGGTCCTTGCTGTCCGGGTTGACGATGATCGTCATCTTGCCACGTCGCTTGTCGCTTCGAATCTCGACGGTCCCCGAGATCTCCGCCATGACGGCCGGCTCCTTGGGCTTTCGGGCTTCGAAGAGTTCCGTAACGCGGGGAAGACCACCCGTGATGTCCTGGGTACTCGACAACTGTCGGGGACGTCGGGCGAGAAGCGATCCGGCCTTCACGCTGTCACCTTCGTCGACTTCGATGCGGGCCTTCGCCGGCAGGTAGTGGTACTCGAGGATCTTTCCGTCCTTGTCCTCGATGATAACCTGCGGGTTCTTGTCGCCACGATGCTCGACGACGATGTAGCGGCTCTTGCCCTTGGCTTCGGAATCGATGCGCACTGTTTCGCCTTCGACGACATCCTGCAAGCGAATCCTTCCGGCCGCTTCCGCCAGAATCGGCGTCAGGTGCGGATCCCAGGTGCAAAGCACCGTCCGGCGATCGACTTCCTGGCCTTCCTTGACCATCACGCGCGCGCCGTAGGGAACCTTGTGCTTTTCGAGTTCGCGATCCTTGTCGTCGTGGATGGCGAGTTCGCCGTTGCGCTTGAGGACGATGAGGCAGTCCTCACCCGTTTCCGGATCCGTGTACGTCACGGCGTTGAGCGTGTGGAAGACGACCTTGCCCGTGTTGACGGAGCGAATGTCGCTTTCAATGAGTGTCGTCGTCGCAACACCACCCGTATGGAACGTTCGCATCGTCAGCTGCGTTCCCGGCTCACCGATTGACTGGGCGGCAATGATACCGACGGCCATGCCGCGCTCGACGAGCTGGCCGCTGGACATGTCCATGCCGTAGCAACGGGCACAGACACCGACGGGCGATTCGCAGGTCAACGGACTGCGAACACGGATGCGATCGAGGCCCAGACCGCCTTCCGCCGGCGATCCTTCGATGCGCCGCGCGATCTGCGTCGTGACGATCTGGTTTTCCTTGACGACGAGGTCATCCGTCACGGGATGCTTGATCGTGTCTCGGGCCACTCGACCCACGATGGAGTCGGCGAGCGGAATCGACACTTCCTCGCCCTTGTACTGGGCGCCCTTGGTGATGCCCTTGATCGTTCCGCAGTCGATCTGGGAGACGATGAGGTTCTGGGCGACGTCCGCCAGCTTACGGGTCAGGTATCCCGAGTCGGCGGTCTTGAGGGCCGTGTCGGCCAGACCCTTTCGGGCGCCGTGCGTCGAGGAGAAGTACTCGAGTACGCTCAGGCCTTCGCGGAAGTTGGCCTTGATGGGCGTTTCGATGATTTCGCCCGACGGCTTGGCCATGAGGGCTCGCATACCCGCGAGCTGTCGAATCTGATCGACGCTGCCTCGGGCGCCGGAGTCGGACATCAGGTAGATCGGATTGAGATACTTGACGGCGCCCTCGTCCGTGGACTGAACATATCGACCTTCCTTGTCGCGGAAGTCGGTCTTGAACTCCACCATCATCGCCTCGGTCACCTGCTCACGCGCCTGGACCCAGATATCGATGAGCTGGTTGTATCGCTCGAGATCCGTGATCTGGCCATGCTGGTAGGCGCGAAGAATCCGATCGACCTTCTTCTGGGCCATGTCGATGATCAGCTTCTTCTTCTCCGGAATGCGCATGTCGGTCAGACCGAACGAGAGACCGGCCGTCGTGCTCCAACGGAAACCGATCTGCTTGATATGGTCGAGCAGATCGATCGTGTGGGAGCGGCCCAGGATCTCGTAGCAGTCGGCGATGACGCGCGACGCGCCCTTCGAGCTGAGCGGGTAGTTGTAGAACGGCATCTCCGGATGAAGCATGTCATTGAAGATGAGCCGGCCGACGGTCGTCTCGATGATGCCGTTCTTCGGCGTGTCTTCCTTCAGCTTCTTCTGGCCCATGACCATCCACTTCCGCGTGATGCGGGCGCGAATCGGTTCATGGATACCGAGCTTGCCGATTTCGAACGCCATCATGGCTTCGACATCACTCTTGAAGAACCGCCTCGCTTCGGGCTTCGACGCCTCCTTGTGATGGTCACACGTGAGGTAGAAGATGCCCATGACGATGTCCTGGCTCGGCGACATAATCGGCGAGCCGCTGGCGGGGCTGAAAATGTTGTTGGTCGCCAGCATCAGGATGTGGGCTTCGGCCTGGGCCTCGATCGAGAGCGGCAGGTGAACGGCCATCTGGTCGCCGTCGAAGTCGGCGTTGAAGCCGCGGCAGACGAGCGGATGAATCTTGATGGCGTTGCCTTCGACGAGCACCGGCTCGAAGGCCTGGATACCCATGCGGTGCAGCGTCGGGTCGCGGTTCAGCATGACGGGATGCTGGTGGATGACTTCCTCCAGAATATCCCAGATCTCCTGGTCGCGACGCTCGAGCATCTTCTTCGCGCTCTTGATCGTGTCGGCCAGGCCGCGTTCCTTGAGCTTGCGAATGATGAACGGCTGGTAGAGCTCCAGGGCGATGCGCTTGGGCAGACCGCACTGGTGCAGGCCGAGGTCGGGACCGATGACGATGACGCTTCGCGCCGAGTAGTCGACGCGCTTGCCCAGCAGGTTCTCGCGGAAGCGGCCCTGCTTGCCCTTGATCATGTCGGTCATCGACTTCAGGGGCCGGTTGCTGGAACCGAGCACGGGGCGTCGGCAGCGACCGTTGTCGAACAGGGCGTCAACCGCCTGCTGAAGCATTCGCTTCTCGTTGCGGATAATGACTTCCGGCGCGTTGAGGTCGATCAGCTTCTTGAGGCGGTTGTTTCGATTGATGATTCGGCGATAGAGATCGTTCAGATCGCTCGTCGCGAAGTTGCCGCTCTCCAGGAGCACGAGGGGCCGCAGGTCGGGCGGAATGACGGGGATGACGTCCATGACCATCCACGTCGGCTCGTTGCTGCTGTTTCGCAGGCTCTCGACGATCTTCAGTCGCTTGGAGAGATCCTTGATCTTCTGCTTGCTGTTCGTGGCGCCGATGGCTTCGCGCAGTTCAACGCTCAGGGTCGCCAGGTTGAGCTTCTGGAGAAGCTTCTTGACGGCCTCGGCGCCGATCTGGGCCTCGAACCCCGTGCCGTACTTCTCGAGCGCCTGTCGGTACTCGTCTTCCGACAGGATCTGTCGCTCCTTGAGCGGCGTGTCGCCGGGCTCGACGACGACGTAGTCCTGGAAGTAAACGACCTTCTCGAGATCGCTGGTCTTCATATCGAGCAAGGCGCCCAGTCGCGACGGCATCGCCTTGAAGAACCAGATGTGAACGATCGGCGCGGCCAGGTTGATGTGGCCCATGCGCTTGCGTCGCACGCGGCTGTGCGTGACTTTGACACCGCAGCGATCGCAGATCATGCCCTTGTGCTTCGTGCCCTTGTACTTGCCGCAGAAGCACTCCCAGTCGCGCTCAGGACCGAAGATCCGTTCGCAGAACAGACCGTCCTTCTCGGCGCGATAGGTGCGATAGTTGATCGTCTCCGGCTTTCGCACTTCGCCGTACGACCAGGATCGGATGTCGTTGGGCGAGGCCAGCGAGATTTTCACCGAGCCGTAGTCATTGATGCGATCGTAAACGTTTTCAATCATCAAAGCCCTTCCTTTCGAAGAAGGCGTTTATTCAGGCTGTGTGCCTAGGCGGCGCCGCCGGAGACGTTCAGGGTCATCGGGACGATTCCGCGGGCCCGCTCGAAGCCGAGCTCCTCGCAGAAATCCACTTCCGTCCCGTAGGCCGACGCGTCGATGCGCTCGCAGCCCATGTCCGCAAGCGCGCCGATGACGCGTGTCGCCATTTCCCGGGCAATGCCGTACTGATCATGTTCGATGCGGCCGTCGACCTGCGTTACCGCCGCCGGTCCCTGCCGCGATGGATCCAATTTGCATTCCGTCAGGTAGCCGCGAAGTCCGTCGGCGATACCGCGGGCGATGCCGATCAATCGGCCGTCCGCCTCCCGGGCCGTCACGAAGCACACGGAGTTGTCAACGATGCGAGACAGCTTGTCGACCGACTGCGGAATCCCCGAGCCCTGCTTCTGGTAGAAGGCCTTGAGTTCCTCGAGGTCGATCTTCTTCACTACGTCGTAGCTGAATTCGTCGGACATCGCTTTTCTCCCGCGTGGCTTCGATTCGCGCCGTCGCGCATCGCCGGAACAAACGTCGCTAGATCAACTTGCCCTTCTCGAGCTGGATGTTCATGCCCAGCCCGCGAATTTCGTTGCACAACACGTCGAACGACACGGGCGTCCCGGCCTCGAGCGTGTTCTCGCCCTTGACCATCGACTCGTAGATCTTGGTGCGACCTTCCACGTCGTCGGACTTGACGGTCAGCAGTTCCTGAAGAATGAAGGCGCTTCCGTAGGCCTCCAGACCCCAGACTTCCATCTCACCGAAGCGCTGGCCACCGGTTCGGGCCTTGCCGCCGAGCGGCTGCTGCGTGATCAGTGAGTACGGCCCCGTCGCACGCGCGTGGATCTTGTCGTCCACGAGGTGATGCAGCTTCAGCATGTAGATGTAGCCGACTGTGACGGGCTGATGGAACGGATCACCCGTTCGGCCGTCGATCACGCGGATCTTTCCGCCGTAGGGCATCTTCTGAAGAATCGTTCGGTTCTTCGCGGCGCTGCGAACGGCCTCGATATCCTTCGACTGCTCGTCGACAAACCGGTTCGCCTCGGCGACGGCTTCGTGAAGCTCCGCTTCGGTACAGCCATCGAAGACAGGCGTCACGGCCTGGAAACCGAGAATCTTCGCGGCCCAGCCGAGATGCGTTTCGAGAATCTGGCCGACGTTCATACGGGAAGGCACGCCCAGCGGATTCAGGAGAATATCCAGCGGGGTTCCATCCTCAAGGAACGGCATGTCTTCGACCGGCAGGATCTTGGCGATGACGCCCTTGTTGCCGTGGCGACCGGCCATCTTGTCACCCACCGACAGCTGACGCTTCGTGGCGACGTAGACCTTGACCATTTCGAGAACGCCCGAAGGCAGCTCATCGCCGCGCTTGAGCTGGGCGACTTTGCGATCGCGCTCCTCGATCATGCCGGCAAGCTTCGGCCAGTATCGCTCGTAGATCGGCTCGACATCCTTCCGCTGCGCCGCAGGGCGGACCCACTTCAGATCAAAGGCCCAGTTGCCGGGCTCGCCGATCTGTTCCATGACGACGTCTTCAATGTCGGAGCGACCGACGACCTGCTTCGTGTTGGGGTCGACGATCTCCTGGCCGAGCACGCCTTCCATGTCCTGGATCATCTTGCGGAACATGCCGATGACCTTGGTGTTCACGGAAGATTCGAACTGCTTGATCCGGGCCTGGAGCCGCTGCTTCTGTTCGTCCGACATGCCCGTTCGGCGGCTGAATCGCTTGGTATCAATGACGATACCCGAGGCGCCGCTGGGCATTTCCAGCGAATCGTTCTTCACGTCCTCACCGGCGCGACCGAAGATCGCGTGCAGCAGCTTCTCTTCCGGACTCAGCTCGCTCTTGCTCTTCGGCGAGACCTTGCCGACGAGAATGTCGCCGGACTTGACCTCGGTTCCGATCTGAACGATGCCGTGCTCGTCGAGGTTGCGCAGCGCCTTTTCCGACACGTTCGGAATGTCGCGTGTGAACTCCTCCTTGCCGAGCTTCGTCTCGCGAATCTCGACGTCGTATTCTTCGATGTGGATGCTCGTGAACGTGTCGTCCTGAACGAGGCGTTCCGAGATCAGGATGGCGTCCTCGAAGTTGTAGCCGTCGAACGTCATGAAGCCGACGAGCAGATTCTTGCCGAGCGCCAGCTCTCCGTTCTTACAGGCGGGACCGTCGGCGATGATCTGATTCGCCCCGACCTTCTCGCCGAGGTGGACGAGGGGCGACTGGTTGAGGCAGGTGCGCTCATTCAGGCCCTGGAACTTGCGGAGTTCGTACTCATCCGTGTCGTTGAGAACGATGCGCTTCGAGTCCACGGACGTGACCACGCCTTCGGTCCGGGCGCGGATGACCATGCCGCTGTTCTCGGCGACAACACGTTCCATGCCCGTGCCGACGACCGGCGGATCCGTCGTGAGAAGCGGCACGGCCTGCCGCTGCATGTTCGAACCCATCAACGCGCGGTTGGCGTCGTCGTGCTCGAGGAACGGAATGAGGGATGCGGAGACACCGACAGTCTGCTTCGGCGAAATATCGACGTATTCAACGTCGCCCGGAACAACGGTCGTCAGATCGCCGCGCACGCGGGCGACGATGTGCTCGCCCGAAACCTTCTTGGTTCCGGGGTCAACGGCGTCGGGCGGCGCCAGGACGGCCTTCATTTCCTCGTCGGCGCGAAGGAAGACGTTGTGGCCGTTCACGCCCCCATCAATGACCTTGCGGTACGGCGTGATCAGGAAGCCGAACTCATCGACCGTCGAGTAAATACTCAGCGAGGCGATCAGACCGATGTTCGTGCCTTCCGGCGTTTCAATCGGGCAGATTCGGCCGTAGTGCGAAATGTGAACGTCGCGCACCTCGAAGCCGGCGCGCTTGCGGTTCAGACCGCCGGGGCCGAGGGCCGAGAGACGCCGTTCGTGCGTGAGCTGGCTCAGCGGGTTCGTCTGGTCGACGACCTGCGAGAGCTCGCCGCGACCGAAGAAGTAGTCGATGGCGCCGCTGACGGCCTTCGAGTTGACCAGTTCGGCGATCTTTCCGAGCTGGTCAGGGTCCTTCATGCTCATGCGCTCCTGGACAGTGCGCCGCAGCTTGAGGAAGCCCTTTCGAATCTCGTCGCAGGCGAGTTCGTCAATCGTGCGGAGGCGGCGATTGCCGAGGTGGTCGATGTCGTCCTCGGTCACGATGACGCGCGTCTGCTGCCAGGCGTATTCATAGACGTTGCCTGTGAAGGACTCCGTCTCGCCGTGCTTCTTCAGCAGGGCCTCGACCGCCGCCACATCGAAGAAGGCGACATGCTTGGACGACGCGCCGTAGAGATCATTCCATTCCGACTGGATGGACTTCTCGTCGTCAGTCGCCTGCTTCGCCGCGTCCTTCTCCTTGAACATGTAGATTTCGTTCGGGCGCGGGTAGTAGTTCAGGAAGTCGAGCTGAACCATCTGCTCGTCGCCGTTCTCGACGGCGGCGACATAGGCGTTGACGCCTTCGAGGATGCGGGCGCCGCGTGTTCGAATCGTCGAGACGACGAAGTCCCGGCCCATCTTCGTCAGTTCGCTCTCACGCTCGACGCGGACACGGCCCATCATCTTCTTGACCATTTCGGTATTGATCGTGTTGGTCGCGACCCATTCCGTCGGCACGTCGCACAGGGACTGAAGCTGCCGCTGGAACTCCTTGACCGCGTCGATCGGCGTGATCTTCTTGCGACCATCCTTGATGTCATCGAGCGTCCCGAGAACGATCCCCTTCTTGGGGTCCTTCACGGACTCATTGTCGATGCGATAGGCCGACAGCTGCTCGCCGAGTTCGGCGATCCAGCGACTGACCGAAATCTCGAACGGCATGCGCTGCGGCACGGAGAAACCGACGCGCTCCTGGCTTCGGAGATCCAGCAGGTATCGCAGACAGGCGACGACGTCGGCGACCGTCAGGCTGTTCAGGGCCGTCGGGATCGAGAGACCGAACTTGCGGTTGATGCGGAAGCGGCCGACCTTGCCGAGGCGATAGCGGTTCTCGTCATAGAACTTCTCGTGGAAGAGCTTGACGGCCTTATCGAGCTGGGCCGGGTTGCCGGGGCGCAGGCTCTTGTAGATTCGCATCAGCGCTTCTTCGTGCGTGTGACTGGCGTCTTCGGCCAGCGTGTTCAGCACGAGCGGGTCGAGCATGTTGACGATGACTTCGACCTGCTTGACGCTGGAGGCCTGGATTCGGCCGAGGGCGTCACCCACCTGGCAGCCGGCGCGAACCAGCGGCTCGGCGTTCTTGTCGTGGTCTTCCTCCTCGGCGTCCCAGAAGCTGGAGACCAGGTACATGTCCGGCGTGAGCTGCGACGTCTTGACCCAGTTCGTGTCGTAGAAGGTGCGGATGATCGCCTCGTCCGTGCCGAAGCTGGGATCCATCGCGCGAAGGAAGGTCGTCGCGGGAATCTTGCTGGACTGGTCGATGCGGACGGCCAGGACGTCCTTCCGCGTGATGTTGATCTCGATCCAGCTGCCGCGCTCGGGGATGATGCGGCACGCGTGCAGCGGTCGGTCCGCCTCCAGCGTCTCCTTGATGAAGTCGACACCCGGCGAGCGGTGCAGCTGGGACACGATCACGCGCTCGGCGCCGTTGATGATGAACTCGCCGCCGCCGATCATGATCGGCAGCTCGCCCAGATAGACGCGATCCTCGAAGACCTCGTCCTTGTCCTTGCGATTGAGGCGAAGTCGGACGCGCAGCGGCATGCCGAAGGTCAGCCGAAGCTGGCGGCATTCATCGGGCGTGTATCGCGGCTTGCCGAGCGAGTAGTCGAGGTACTCGAGCGTGATGTTCTCGTCGTAGCTCTGGATCGGAAACACTTCCCGAAGCAGGCCCTCGAGGCCTGTCGGCGTGCGTTCCTTCATCGCCACGAATTCCTGGAGAAATCGCTCGTAGGAACCGACCTGAATCTCGATCAGGTTCGGAATTCCCGTCGCGTCGCCAATCTTACTGAAGTTGCGAATCTCGCGTCGCGCCGTCATCGCATTCCTTTCCGACACCGATCCGTTCAGACCGGCATTCCGATTTTCGCGCCACCTCGCCCCCGGGGGAGGACGACTGCGGCGCGCAAAACCACATCAACCCGGCTGCGCTTGAACGGCGCAGGGGCTTGGCCGTGTGCTACCCGTTTTCACTTGAAAACTGAGCGATTGTCGCACCCGATCCGGCGTGTGATCACCAATACTAATGAAGCTTGAGACTATCCAAGGGACTGCATTGAGGAAGCCGCCATCTAGCAGAGCCGCGCGTCCCAACTGGCGCCCACCCGTTTCGCTGGCTCCTCAATGAACCCGGGAATGTTAATGGGCGCAGGAAGTTAATGCAAGATTTGATGAACAGTATTTTTTCGGACGTGACAACTCTCACATCCGCCCCAACCTGGCCCCGTCGCGGCGCGGCTGACCACCGCGCCGGTCTACTTCTCAGGCCTGTGAAGGGGCAATGAGATCGTAACCTGTGTCCCGGAGCCGATTTGCGACGCCAGGCGAATGGTCCCGTCCATTTCACCGACCAGACCGTGAACGGCCGCCATGCCGAGACCGATGTTGTCGCCGCTGCCGCCGCCCAGCTCCCCCTTTGTGGTGAAGAACGGCTCGAAAACGCGATCCATGACGTCCTTGGGGATGCCGCAACCCGTGTCGCTGATCGTGATGACGGCCCACTCCTCCGACACGCTCAGGGAAACGCGGAGTTCGCCGCCCGTGGTCATGGCGTCCAGTGAATTCTGGGCCACGGACTCCAGGACGGGCATGAGCCGCTGCATCTCGAAGGGTTCCGTCGAGACATGCTCGATGTCGTCGACGACGCGGATGCCCTTGAGCGCCGCCTTCGAACGAATGCGATGCAGGAACTCATCGACAATGTGCTCAAGGGACGCCCATTCGATGATGGCGTTTTCGGATTCAGCGAAGGCCGCGAGCTGATTCGTGATACGCGTGGCGCGACCGATGGCCTGCGACAGAAGACGCAGGGTTTTTCGCAGCTCACGCGGGCTGTCGCTGGCCAGGACGTAGTCGATGCTCGTCAGCATGCCGCCGAGAATATTGTTGAAGTGGTGGGCCACGCCGCCCGCCATGCGGCCCAGGGCGGCGATACGCCGCGCGTTGCCCAGCTCGCGGGAGAGCCGCTTTCTGGCCGAAATGTCGCGCATGCTCGCGGACACGCCGACGCACTGGCCGGCGTCATCCATGACGGGGGAGAGAATCAGCACCAGCGTCGTCGGATCGCTGTCTTCGGAGGGGTACTTTGCCTCCATTTCGCGCATCACGCCCGTGTCCACCACCTTGTCGCACAGGCGCCTGGCCTTGGGTCGGTCCTTCGCGGAAAGCAGGTCGAAGAAGCTGCCGCCGATTCGTTCTTCGGGGGTTCCCCCGAACCACGACTGCGCCGCCTGATTCCAGAAGATGATGCGTCCCGACGTGTCGAGCCCCGTGCAGATGAAGCCGAGGCCCTCGCAGACATGTCGGAGATAAACGTCGTCCGCGACAACCGCCGGCGGCGTCGGATCGACTTCGGGTTTGTCGGTATTCCCCATCGGCTCCCCTACTCCCCGTCCGATTCGCCCTCCGACGCCGGCGTCTCTTCCCGCCCCGCGTCGAGGCTCACGCTTCGAATGATCGGCCGAATGACATACACACTCTCGCGATATCGCTGCACGCCGTCTTTCGTCTCGCCGGCCTCCGCAAGGAAGAACGGCTTGGCCAGCAGCGGCGTCTCGTAGACCTCGCCTGTCGCCCCCAGCAGCAGAAATCCCCCCTTGGGGATCTCGACACCGAACGCGACGGACTTGAATGTGTGCCGCCGTTCCTGCGGCACGAGGCGCGCCCGCTCGTCCGGGCCGATGACCCACTTGGGGGCCCCCGGCGGCTCCTCCAGTTCCGGCATGATCTCCAGCCAGACGTCGCGGAGATTCAGCGAACGAAACTCGCATCGCATTCGGAACCGCACGCGCGGCTGCTCGACTTCCAACCCGCGCAGCGACCCGGATTCGTCAAAATGAAAGAGTGTCAGGGTTCCCTTGTGCTCACCGATCTCGATATCCACGAGCTTGGAGGAATCCGGCTGGACGCGATCCGTGGCAATCGCAGGCTTCGGCAGCGACTCCATGAACGCCAGGAGATCGTTGCGATCCGAATCCCGCCCGACGGCCGCCAGGAATCCGTTGGACCTGAGCCGCAGATCCGCCGCGGCGCTGGCAATCGGCGACGAGGCGATCTTCCAGACGGGCGAGTCCTCCCCGAAGACCCCCGCCGGCGCCTCGATGCGATGCACCTGAAGCTCGACGATCAGACGTTCAGGCCGGCGATCGAAAATCGACTCTTCGTCGTCGCCGCCCTCCTCCGCGACGTCGTCGACGCCGACGCCCGTGTCATCCGTTTCCGTGTCGTTGGTCACGCCGTCGCCTTCCACGACGCCGGCGTCCTCATCGGACACTCCGTCCGCGCCGGCGGACCAGAGACAACCTGACAGAGCGATCACGAGCAACAACGCCACGCATCGCCCGAGCGCGCGGAACCCCAGCGCAACGGAACGCCCACCCCAACAGATTGTTTTCCCTGGCTCAGGCACTGTCTGAATTCTTGTCAGCTTGCGGCCGCCGGGTCAACCACCAGTCGCCAGACGGTTCAGGACACTGCAGCCGCGTTCGATCATGGCATCCGTCGTCGCGTAACTCACGCGAAAGTGCGTATCGACGCCCGAGAAGATCCCCCCGGGAATCACGAGGACGTTGTCTTTGGCGACGCGCTCGCAGAACGCCGTGGCGTTCGCGAACGACGCCGGCGCCCTGGGATACACGTAGAATCCGCCGGTCGGCCGGACGATTTCGAAATTCGGCTCGAGCAGCCTGCACACGAGATCGCGCTTCTTTCGATAGTCATCCCGATGGTGCGAGACGTCGGTATCGAGGGCCGTCAGCGTGGCGTACTGGGCCGGCGCCGGGGCGCAGACAAACGTGTACTGCTGGAACTTGGTCATCTCCCCGATCAGTCGCTCGGGACCGGCGGCGTATCCCATGCGCCAACCCGTCACACCGTAGGTCTTGCCGTAACCGCGAATCAGCAGCGTGTTGTCCGGCGCCATCGGCAGCGGACAGGTATTCGGGCTGTCGTAGCAGAGCTTGTCGTAGATCTCATCGGAGATGAGGAGAAGATCGTGGCGTTTGGCGATATCGGCCGCGGCGGCGACTTCCTCCGCCGTCAGCATGCGGCCTGTCGGGTTTGCGGGCGAGTTGATGAGCAGGACCTTCGTCCGATCCGTGATGGCGGCCTCGACTTTGGCCGGATCGAACCGAAAATCCGGATAGGACGGCACGGGGACGGGGGCGCCACCGACCATGTTCACGAGATGCGGATAGGAGACAAAGTAGGGATCGAGGAAGACGACCTCATCCCCCGGCTGAACCGTCGTCATGAGGGCGAGGGTCAGGGCGCCGGAGACGCCGCAGGTCACGAGAACATTGGTTCGAACGCCGGTTTCGGACTCGATCTCATCGGCGATGCGCGAGCGAAGCTGAGGAATACCGGCGCTGGGCGTGTAACGATTCCTGCCCTCGGCAATGGCGGCCATGGCGGCCTGCTTCACATTTTCGGGGGCGTCATAGTCGGGCTGACCGATCGACAGATCGCAGGGATCCGTCATGCCCGACGCCATCTCGAAGAACTTGCGGATCCCGGAAAACTCGATCTTCCGTGTTCGATCTGCAAGGAGTCGCTCGAAATTCATGAGTTGTCGTTCCGCTTTGCGCCACCCGACTGCGCCGGGTCGGCCGCCTGAACAGTGCGCCGCGCGCGATCGCGCAGCGCGTCCCGACGCCCGATCGTGATAAAACAAATCCGGGCCGCGAACGGCGGCCCGGATCTGCAATCGTCGTTCGGACATCCACGCCGCGTGGCGCGGACTACTTCTTCTTGGCGTCCTTCTCGTCGCCCTCTTCCGGGCCCTTCTTCTTCTTGCCGCCACCGACCGGCGCCTTGCGATGGGCGACCTTCGGCAGGCCCGTCGGCGAGTCGTTGGTGATATCGAACTTCTCGTCGTCCACGAGCTTCGCGACGCGCTCGGCGCGGGTCAGCACATTCCGATGGCGAACGAGGGAACCCTTCGTCTTCAGTGATCGATCAACAGACATCTCTTCATCAACTCCAGTGCGGAATCAGACGGCAACTGGCCTAAATCGGTTCGCCCTTCGTGGCGAAGCTGTAGCTCACCAGGTAGCAATCCGTCCACTCATATAATCCCTGGCCGCCTTGCCGCCGATACTCCCGTCCGTAATTCGCAACCTTGTTCTGGAACGCGCTGCGCTCCGTCTTGTACTCGTCGGACATGGGGTATCCCGACCGACTGAACAAGTTTATTCCACCACTTACTCTTCGCGCAATTGTCTCGACGCCCTTGTCCGCCAGAAACTGCTGGACGGCCCGAACGTCGGACATCACGTCTTCACGCTTTCGCCCCGAGTAATCGAACCACTGAATCAACAGATAGTGGTAGTTCAATCGCTCGGCGTCCGGATCGCTTTCCGGCAGACGCTGTGACACAGACGCCGGCTGGTTCGCCCGGATCGCTCCAGTATTGTTGCGAGGCGTCTCATTCCGCCCCGACGTTACCCCCGCCAGATCCGGCGCCCGCCGCGTCGGCCTTTCGGTCGACCGCGCAACATCCAGAGGTCGCTGGACGCCCGTCGACCGATTGGCGTCTTCGGCCGGCTTCGTCACCGCCGCGGCTTCCACCAGGGCGACACCGTCGGCGTTTGCACCGGCGCGCCGGCCTGTGAAGTAGGCGGCGATAATGATCGAGCACAACAGCGACGCCGTGATCAGACAACCCGCGAGGTTGATCGATACGACGAAGCGATCTCCCGATCGCTCGACAATCGGCGCCGCGTCTCCCAGCGCCAATCGCGTCCTGACGAAATCGGCCGCCTTCGCGCGAATTGCGGCGCGTTCGGCCTTTCGGGCCTCACGCTGGGCGCGGCGCTCGGCGTCGCGCACTTCCTTTTCGCGTGCGGCGTCCTCCACCGCGGCGGCCTGCGCCGCCAGTTCCTCAGCCGCTTCCTCTTCCGTGAGCGCTTCGGCGACGATCTGAACAGGGCCTTCCGTGGCTTTGCCGTTTTCCCGGCGCCACCACTTGCTCGGCTGACGAGGGGCGCTGCCACTCGTTTCCGGCGCCTTGTTCATCACTTCGAAGAGACTCGGGCGTCCTTTCATGGGTCTCTCCTAAACGGGCGACCGCCCTGCGAAATCCATTCGCGCAAATGTCTCGGCCATCACGACGCTTCGCAAACAGCCGACTCGGCGATACTTAGCATACCACGCCGCCGAAAATCTTCAACGGACGGCTTTGCCGCCGCATTCCCCCGGAATCCCCCCTCCAGGCGACCCAAACGCGACGACGGACCGCCGTCGTCGGAATCACACACGCCCCGATGCCCCACCGATCGCCCCCTACTCGGCCGGGGCTTCCGTCTTCATCAGGTCGTGCAGCCGCTGCTCCACGAGGACGAGGTTGGCCTCCCCCGCCATTTTCACGAGCTGGAGCAGGTCGGACATCGTCGACACCTCCTCCACCTGCTCGTCGATGAACCACTTCAGGAAGCTCCGCGTCGAGTGATCCTTCTCGGACTCCGCCTGGTCGGCGAGACCGTAGATCTGCTTGCTGACGCGCACCTCGCTCGCGAGGGCCGCCTCCACCATCGGCTGGGCCGCCTTGAACCCGCACTGCGGCTTGTCCAGCGCGGCGAGCTCAACGTTTCCGCCGGAGTCGAGGACGTACTTCGCGATTCGCATGGCGTGATCGTGTTCCTCGTCCGCCTGGGCCTGGAATTTGGCCGCGAACACCTTGAGGCCCATCACGTCGAATTCGAACGCCATCTGGCGATAGGACATGGAGGCGAACAGCTCATTCGCAATCTGTCCGTTCAGGGCTGTATTCATCGACTGGGAAATCATCATCCGCCTAACCCTCACTTCTCACTGCAAATCCGTGTTGATTGACCGTCATCTCCATTTGACTGCGGGATTCTAGCCGCACTGGGGGAATCGCTCCATCGGGCAATACACCCGCGATACAAACCGCCCCACGCTTTATAACGAATACTCCCGCCGAATATCGAAATACTCCCACAGGAAGGCCCCGGCGCGCCTGGGAGGACCGTTCGAATCAACTGCGCAATCTCACGTGAAGGGAGAAGACATGCACGTTGGCGTATCACCACAGAAGCGGCTCATTCTCTCAATGGTCTGCTTTTTCCTCGGATATCTCGGCATCCACAGGCTGGTCGTCGGCAAGATCGGGACCGGTCTGCTCTACCTCTTCACCGGCGGACTCTTTTTCGTCGGCTGGTTCATCGATCTGATTCTCCTGCTCGCCGGCGGCTTCCGGGACAAGGAGGGACGCTACGTCGTCGATTGGTTGTGAGGCGTGAACGAAAACCGGCCGCGACAGTCACATGACAGTCGCGGCCGGGAAGTGTCAGTTCACGCTGTGCGCGGCCGGTCAGGCCGCAGCGCGATCAGCCCTGAAGGCGTCGCACGTCGGCGCGGGTGCCCTCAACGCCGATGAAGTTGAAGAACTGCTCCTGCGTGAGAACCGGCACGGAGAAGTTCTGAGCCCGCCAGAGCGAATCGCGATATCGCTCGGCCTCGCTTCGGTAGCGGCGCTTGAGCGTCGGGACCGTCGGATCAACTTCCGGCGTTCGGCGAATCGTCTGCATGACAGTTGAACCGCCGTCACCACCGTCGTAGGGCGTCCAGTCCTCATCATCGCCATCGTCGCCGTCGTCGCCGTCGCCGTCGCCGTCCTTTTCCTTGCCCTTGTCTTTCTTGTCGCCGTCGGAGTCATCACCCCAATCGTCGCCATCGTCATCGTCGCCATCGCCTTCCTTGGCTTCCTTGTCCTTCCTGCCGTCGCCGTCATCCCAGCCGCCGCCCCAGTCGTCGCCGTCGTCGTCGCCGTCCGCGGCCTCTTCGTCATCCTTGCCTTCGTCTTCCGTGGCTTCGGCTTCATCGCTGTCTTCTTTGTCCTTCGACTTCGCCATGGCCGGGATCGCGGCGCCAGCGGCGCCGATCGGCGGCTGACCGAGGCCGGCAAGGACATCCTGGCCGCGAGGCTCGGCGCCCACGACGAGGAAATCCGTCAGCGGCGTGACCTCATCGACCACGCGACCACCTTCACGTTCGATCAGCCGAATGATGGCCTCTCGACCGCGTGGATCGGGCGTGCCGTCCCAATCGACGTCGAATTCACCGACGACGCAGAACGTATGCTTCTTGCCCTTGGTTCGGGCCAGCAGAATGTTGTTGATGCCGTCACCTTCGAGGATCGGGTTGTCGGGCGAAGGCGGCGAAACGATCCGGCACTCGCTGGTGCCTCGATCGACGCTCACGACTTCAATGCTCGCCTTGCCACGACCGTTGGCCGGAATCGCCTCATTCGCGGAGTACACTGCGAACGACATGCCAAGAGACACACCGTCTTCACGTCCCAGATCGATGTAGAGCAGCGAGTTGCCGGGCAGTGTCCGAAGGACCTGTCCGATCGCCTTGCGGGCGCTGGCGAGATCGCGCGCCTCGGCGGGCTCGGGTCCCTTGAATTCCTTGATCAGGGCCTGCTGCTCATTGATCAGGCTGCGCGAGTCGGCGTAGGCCGTCTGGAACTCCGACTTCATCTTGTCGGTCGCCTCACGGAAATCATTGAGGTTCTCGCGCATCTCTGCGATCTTCATCGCTGTTGCGGCGACTTCCGTGTTCTTCTCGGATTCGAAGTTCGCCTTGGCCGTCTGGACCTCGGCGACCTGCGCGTCGACCTTCTTCATGAACTCGTCCACCTTTGCCACGAGTTCGTCATGCGCCTTTCGCGCCAGATCGAGATCCTGGTTGGCCTTTTCGAGCGCCGCCTGCGTTTCCTTGAGCTGGCTGAGCTTCTCGTTGTAGTCCGCGTGGAGACGATTCACGATGGCCACGGCCCCGGCGCCATTCGAATAGGCGGTCGGATCGGGCACCTTGGCCTCGTCACGAATCCCGGCCACGGCGGACTGGAACGCCGACACGGCGGCGTCGGCCGTCATCGTGTTGTCGCCGGAGAGCTCGCCGATGACCGATTTCGAACCGCTGATCGCGGCGGCCGCCAACGTGCCGCCACTCGGACCGCTGGGGAACATAGTCCTCAGCGTTCCTTCCTCTGGCCCCATTGCGACGCGATTTCTGGCGGTGATCGCATCAGTAGCTGACTGACGCAGTTCTTCCTGCATCGTATACAGCCAGATCAGAACGCCGGCCAGGATCACGGCCACGATGATCGAAACGACCATACCAATGGTTGTCGCTTGCGATCCGCCTCTCGATGGTGCACCAGCCATTACGATGTCTCCTCGCGCGTAGCGTCGGCTAGGTTTGCAATCTTGCAGGTAAGGACCAGCCATCCCCTCGTGTCAGTTCGGCTCACAGGCTGGACCAAATTATCGTCTGGACCCCTTGCCAGGCGGGTCCGGCAGGCCCCTCAGGCTGCCGGAATCGGGGCATGAAGCACTTCTAAGTATCTGCAAACCAACAACGAATGTCAACGAAACCCCACGGCCTTCGTATCGGCGTCCCGCGTCCGACGCGTTTTCTTAACCGAAGCGTCCGCAAATACTTCCGTGCGCCGCCTGCGACCCCCGACCCGCGCGGCGTTGACAGCCACACGATTGCGGACCACAACCCCTGCCATGACGACCCCATCGCTTTATCTGATTGACGGGCACGCCCAGATCTATCGGGCCTACTACGCGCCCTTCGGCGCCCTGAGCTCTCCGAGCGGTGAGCCCACAAGGGCCGTCCATGTCTTTGCACAGATGCTGCTCAATCTTCTGCGCGACAGGAAGCCGACGTACCTGGCGATGGCGATGGATGTGAGTGATCGGACGGTCTTCCGCGTTGACATCGACCCGGAATATAAGGCGACGCGCGACAAATCCCCCGAGGACCTGGGCCCGCAGATCGATCGGATCGTCTCCATCGTGACGGCGATGAACATCCCCATCCTGCGGCTGGAAGGTTATGAGGCTGACGACCTGATGGCCACGCTGGCGCGCCGCCACGCCTCGCCGGAGCTGGACGTCTATCTGGTCAGCCGCGATAAGGATCTCGATCAGCTCCTGACGGACCATGTCCGCATGTACGATCCGGCGAAGGATGTCGTGATCGATCAGGACAAAATGCGATCGGAAAAGGGATTCGGTCCCGAACGCGCCATCGAGGCCCAGATGCTGATGGGCGACTCGACGGACAATATCAGGGGCGCCAACGGTGTCGGTCCGAAGAAGGCCGCCCAGCTTCTCGACAAATACGGCAGTGTCGACGCCATCATCGCGCACGCCGACGAACTGACGCCCAAGCTCCGCGAGAACATCCTCGAATTCGCGACGCGAAAGGACGTGGTCCGCCAGCTCGTCACGCTGAAGACGGATGTCGATTTCCCCTTCCGGCTCGAGGACGCCCGAACCGAGGACTTTGACATTAACGGCGCGGCGCCGATCCTTCGCGAACTCGGCCTGCGCCGACTCGTCGAACGCGTCGCCGACGATGCGGCGCCGGCCGCCGAGGAAAAGAAGGCGCCAACTCAGGCAAAAGCGCCGGCCCAGGGCCTGCTCTTCGCCGATCCTGAAACAGCGATCGACGCGGATCACCTGCCGGACGGCTTCACGGGCTACACGCCGGACGGCGTGGACTACCAGCTCATCACGACAGAGAGCGAACTGACGTCCTTCGCCGCCACGCTGGCCGGACAGAAGGCCTTCGCCTTCGACACGGAAACGACCGGTCTCAATCCGGCGTCGGCCGACCTTTGCGGCATTTCGATCGCATGGGAACCCCGCAAGGCGTATTACATTCCGGTTCGAGGCGTGGGCGCAACGCTGGATGAATCCATCGTCCGCAGGACACTGGGGCCGATCTTTGCCGACGAACAGATCGCGAAGTGCGGACAGAACATCAAGTACGACATCGTGATGCTGGAGTCTGTCGGGTTCGAGGTCCGCAACATCGACTTCGATACAATGATCGCCAGCTTCACGCTGGACTCGGCGCGCCGTTCACACGGCATCGATCAACTGGCGCGTGAGCTGCTGCAATACGAGAAGATTCCGACGCAGGACCTCATCGGCAAGGGCCGGTCGATGACCACGTTTGACAGGATCGAGACGGATCGAACCTGCGCCTATGCGTGTGAGGACGCAGATATCGCCTGGCGACTTCGCGAGGTCCTCGAACGGCAGATGTCGTCCGCCGACACGAAGCCCCTGTTTGAGGAGGTGGAACTGCCACTGGTCGAGGTCCTGGCGGCCATGGAATCCCGTGGCGTCGCGCTCGACCTCCAGGTGCTCGAAACTCTCAATGGGATGATGACGAAACGCCTCGACGAACTCGAAGCGGAAATCCACGACGCGGCCGGCCGCCCCTTCAACATCAACTCCACCAAACAGCTTGGCGAAATTCTCTTTGACGAAATGGGACTGCGCGTCGTCAGGCGAACGCGCACCACGCGATCCACGGACGCGGAGGTGCTCGAAACACTTGCCGGAGAGACAGAGCTCCCCCTGCCCCGGCTCGTTCTGGAGCATCGCGAACTGTCGAAACTCAAAGGGACTTACGTTGACGCCCTGCCGGCCCTGGTCAATCCCAGGACCCATCGCGTCCATCCCAGCTTCCATCAGACAGGCGCCATCACGGGGCGTCTGTCGTGCAGCGATCCGAATCTGCAGAACATTCCGATTCGAACGGAACTCGGCGCGCAGATTCGTCGCGCATTCGTTCCGGGCGAGCCGGACTTTGTTCTGATCAAGGCGGACTACTCGCAGATTGAACTGCGTGTCCTCGCGCACTTCAGTGGTGACGAGGAACTCGGCCGCGCGTTCGCGGAGGATCGCGACATCCACGCCTACGTCGCCGCCCAGCTGGCGGGCGTCGCGATCGAAGACGTGACGAAGGAACAGCGGGCCCGGGCGAAGACCGTCAACTTCGGGATTGTCTACGGCCAGTCCGCCTTCGGTCTCTCCCGTCAGACGGGCATGCCGCTGGGCGAAGCGAAGGATTTCATCGCGGCCTACTTCGATCGGTACCCGAAGATTCGCGGCTTCCTTGACAGCTGCATCGATCACGCCCGCAAATACGGATACGTCAAAACGCTTCTGGGCCGTCGACGCGACATTCCCGACATCAACTCACGCAATCAGAACGCCCGCGGCCAGGCCGAGCGCCTCGCCGCGAATACAGTCATCCAGGGAACAGCCGCCGACATGATCAAGCTCGCGATGGTGAACATCCATCGGAAGATTCTCAAAGAGGATCGCCCGAGCCGGATGCTCATCCAGGTGCACGACGAACTCGTTTTCGAAACGCCGAAGCGTTCGGCAAAGGACGAAGCCGCGTTCGTGTCGTCGGAGATGGCGCAGGCGATCCGGCTCAGCGTTCCGATCAAGGTCGACGTGTCGATCGGCCAGAACTGGCTGGAGGCTGAGCGCATCTGAAAAGAAAGTGGCGGGATCGCAACAGTCGCGAAACTGTGACGAACACCGCCATCTTTCCCCGCCAGGATTCATCCGGCGGACATGTGTGGGTCCGCCGGCGTCATCAGGAATTCAAGGCGCCTGACGCGGGACTGCGCCCTGCTCGTGATCAGGAACAGGTATCAGCCTCCTTCGCCCGCCGCAGGCTTTTCAGGTTTCGGTTTCTCGGCCTTCGCCTCGTCCGTACACCTGCACTTGCGTTCGCATTTGCCACACACGCCACAATTCTGAATGACGACAGCGCCATCCCCGATGCGTTTGCCATGACGCTGGCACTTGCATTTCTCCAGTTCGCAGCAGAGCGACTCCCTGGCGATTTCCAGCAACTTGGCGCCGTTGTCGAAGCCGCCGTCGCCGGTCTTGATGCCGGTGATGTTGCCCGTATTGTCTCGCGTGATGGTGATTGTGCCGGACTTGGGGCTGGAGGGTTTTACCGGCAGCGTCTTGTTAAAGAGCACCCAACCCAGGAGACTGCATCGACACTCTTTGGAGAATGGAGATAGTTCGAGTGTGACTTCGCTATTCGGAATCGATGCAGGATGCCGTGTGCTCGGAAAACTGCGACGGGCCGTGCAATTTCCATCGTCCTGCTCGTTGCCACACGCAATCTGAACGGGAGAATCCGCACCGATCACGATTTGCGCCCATCTTGCGGCGTGCTTTTCATGCTGCGCTTCAGCGATGTCCCGTTTCTTCTTCAGTCGATCATTCCTGTCATTGATCAACGCCCGTGTTCTCAGCTCAAGGTAATATGACCATTTCACGTGGCCGGGGCCGAGTTTGCACGCGGCCACTAGTTTCCCGAGCCCATCAAGCGTAGCCAGTTCACTTGGCGTCAGCGGCGACTCACTTAGCGCTGGAGGAATGTGGTCACGCTGCTGCAGGTCTTGATAGAGAGCCCACTTCGCGGGATTTGTCGGGTTCAGCTCGCACTTTCCAACCTTGGCAGCCAAGGCTTCATAGGTTTCCCGCTCAGTGTCAGTCAATGCAGGCCTCTCACTCGACGACTTATTCGAAGGAACGGGCGCCTTCGGAATGGCGCTTCTAGCTAGGAGCGACTCGTAGTGCTGCCAGAGCCCGGCGCTCTGAGGGCCGAGCTCCTTGTTCTCAACCGCCTTCATTAGATCTTCGAGCGTTTTCCGCTCGGTATCCGACAATGGCATTCCGTTCATCATATCTGATTGGATGTCGTCCTGCGGACCTCTCTTACTCTCCAGGTACTCCGCCTGTGCGTCCGTCGCGGCCCGCAATGAGCCAAGGCCAGCCGCCAATTCGGTTCGCTTCGACTCCCATGGCGGCACCGAAACTAACATCGCCGAGTCGGAAACGACATCAAATTCACAAAAGACCCCACCGACCGTTACAGTTTTAACATTGCCCTTGAAACCAGCGCCACGCACAGTCAACACTGTCCACTGATCAGTCCATCCACGATCCGGCAAAATGTCAGTTACCAACACCTTGTCGAGCGGCTTCGTGTGATACACACGCACCAGCGCCCTTGATTCCAGACCGATCTTTGACAGCGCGCGAATCCGCGAATCCAGCAGATCCTGCTGGAAGGTCCCCTTGACGTTGCTCAGGTGATCGATGCTGTAGAACTTGTCCATGTTGCCGGCGATGAGATCATCCCCCGACAACCACCCCTGGGCCTCGTCAAGCGCCTTCGCTCGCCGCCACAGATCCACTTCCGACTGACGCTTTGGCGTCAGTCCGGCAAAGCCGGCGCGAATCGGGCTCCATCGCACAGACGACCGGAACACAAGATAGGGGTACTTGTTCCCCTGTTGAGGCGAATGGGGTGTGACCTGGTGATCCTCCTGGTATGGATGACACTCAGATCCACAGTATTCCTGCTGGCCGAACAAATAGGAACGATCGACGAGAAGGACCGCCATGGCGGGAAATGTCAGTGACTCAAGGGATTCGCCCGGCTTTGCGTCAATCTCAAGTCCCCCTTTGATGCCGACGTTCTTGGGTTCGACGCGAAAGCCGAACGCGGTCGAGCCAATCGTGTAGGCGGTTCCCGACGTCAGCGATGATCGCGTTTCCACATCGAGTTCGAGTTTCTTTGCAAAATCGGAGAAGAAGTTCGCCTGGCTCCCGAATCCCAGCGTAGCCAGCTGAAACGCCATGGCGTACAGGCGTCGCTGGCTGTTCGCCAGATCCAGGACCTGCGCGTCGAGCACGGGAAAAACTCCCGCGACCTGAACAGGAATCGAGGATCTCCCGAACTTGTCGCTCAGGTACTCGAACTCGCATTCGTCCTTGCCGGGCCGAGCCAGATCAACGTTGACCGTGACATCCGCCTGAAAGTTGTTTCGCGTTTCATATCCAGGCTGAACAGAAACGATGATCGGACAGAAGTAGAGTTCGTAGTTTCGCAGTTTGTTCCCCTGCGGGCGCATGAACCACTTCAGCAGCGATTGCGTCGCCATGTCACCGCTCGCGATCAGCATCGCTTCCCGCGCACTTATGGAGAACGGACCGCTGGGCATTTCGAGGCCCGGCGTAAAGCTCCCGCCGACGGCGTTGAACGCGTTGCGATCGGCGACGGCGAAGGGAGGCTTGTCCGCGACGGGCTGTGTCGTCGCCACGAAGCCCGGCAGCGCCTCGGCGTCCGGTTCCTCCTGTTCTGCGATGGACGACAGCATCCCCTTGACCGCGGCAAGCTGGGCGACGCGCGCCTCCTGCGTTCCGTCAACAAACTGGTTTCCCCAGATGTTGGCCACCGGATTGCCGACTGTCGCGGCGTTGACAGCCGCCTTCTCTGCGGCGGACTGCCACGCCGTGGCCGCATCCAGCAACGGGTCCAATAGCGCGAGCTGCGCTTTCGCCTTCCGCTGCGCCTCGCGGAAATCGGCGATGGTCTTTGCGCGCGAATACTGCGCGTACGTCTGCAGCGCCTGTTCAATATTGACGCGAATCTGAACCTGTGTATCGACCGCCTGGGAATTCAGGACGCGGGCCGCGCCCTGCGGCGAATTTGCGCGCTCGAAGTAGTAGTCTGCGGACTTGTTGAGATCAAACTCAAACACCTCCGACGGCGCCGCCAGAAACGGCGCCGAGATGCTCGCGAAGCCGTATTCGTCGATACTCTTCGCGACCTTGTCAAGTTCGACCGCTGTCCGATACCCGCGGCAGTTGATCGACCCACACGCGATGAATCCGATCAACGTCAATACAGCCGCACGCCCTGTTCGATTGCTCATTGCTTTCCCTTCCTGGCGATCTCCGGGTCATGTATCCTCGGCGCCGAGTGCGCCGAGTGCGCCGAGTGCGCGCAACGATCAAGTCCATCGAGCGACCCGCCCCGAAGGACCGGTCGCGTGATGCTGCGATGAGCGTTCCGCTTCGGGACGGTGGAGTGGCGCGAGGCGCACTTCAGCCGACCTTCGGCCTCCCTGCCCGAAATTGACGCATCCTTTGCGACGTTGACTCGATATCACGTCGGGGCCCGGCCCACGGACCCCGCGTTTCCACCCAAGAGCGATGGAGATCATGACAAGGCGACACCACAATTGTCAAGCGAATACTGTGTGTTATTTGGAAGACTGCCATCCGTTTGGCGTCGGTGGGCTCATCCGCCCATCAGCGTGCTCGCAGAGTTCGCAATGGGCCGTCGTCGCGTCGCACGGAAAGGCGACTCTGAGCCCAATGCGATCGATTGCAGAGACGCGATGTCGCGGCCGAACAGAAATGCACTGTGGGCGCCATCCCAATGGCGCCTGCGAGACCGCCGCTTTACGAGGCTAGGACGCAAGAAGCAGTTGAACAAACGCCATCACATCGCGTCCATCCACGGCGCCGTCGTTGTTGACATCAGCGGCGCAGAGGCCGAGACCGACGGGACGAAGCGTCTGTGCCACGAACGCCGGTACATCGTCGATCGTTACAAGCCCATCGTTGTCGACATCACCCGGCGCCACATCCAGCTGCGACAATTCGTACGCGCCCATGTCCACACGACAGCTTTGCAGTCGCGCTTCCCCGTCGAGGTCCGTTGCATCGGACGCCGGCGCATCGGCCGGATCCGCGCCATCGACGCACGGGCTGTCGGCCAGAAGGTGGTAGTCGCCGGGAATGAAGACATCGTCGCTGTACTGGCCGGGCGTCCCCGCGTCGTCCCACACGCCCGGATCGACGAACCGAGGATCCAGTGACATCACGCCATTCGACGAAACACCCGATCCCGGAATCAGATTCTCAACATCACTGAATCGCACGATCCCCTGCGACTGACTGACAAAGGGAGTTCCGCTCAGTTTCAGATTGGCCCAGACGATCGAGCGCCGGATTGTCTGGGCGCGGACGCCCGCCACGATCGTGGCGCGATTCCCGACGATGGTGCAGCCGCTGACAGTTGTCTGGCTCGCATCGATCCCCCCGTAGACACTCGCCGTGTTGCCGACGACAAGGCAGTCCTCGATCATCCCGCGGCTCATCGAAATCGCGCCACCGTGAAGTGTCGATGAGTTGCCAATGAACGTCGATCGCCGGATCTTCTGATCACTGCTGGATCCAAGGTAGAGCGCGCCGCCGTGCCCGAGACAGTGATTGTCACGAAAGCCGCAGTCGTCGATCGCCAGCGGTCCCACGGGATCGGCAAAGACTGTCTGCGTACCACCGTTGTTGTTAACGAAATCGCAGCGTTCTACAACGCCCTGGCCGCGGAAACTGACCAACGTCGACTGCGACTGATTGGAGAAGACGCAATCGCGAAGCGTCACGTCGGCGGACGACACTCGCAGGTTCTCACAGTAGAGGATCGTTCCCGCCCTGTTGTTGTCGAACTGCGTTCCCTCCACGGCAAGACCGTCCCCCGCTCTCACAAGGTAGGCCCGATTGGTGACGTTATTGGAGAAGCCTGTATCGACGATTGTCGGTCGCGTCCCCCACACGCACGTGGCGTCATTGTCATCGAATTCGCAATGTTCGATCGTTACCCTGTTCATCCGAATCAGGACGCCCGAGTTCCCGGAGAAGGAACACGACACAAACGCCCCGCACGCCCCGCCGTTGTCACAGGGATTGCTCGTCAGATCGTTCGCGAGAACGACAACTCCCGTGTGTCCCGCGAATGAGCAGCCCGTGAAGCGCGGGTTTCCCCACTCGCTGCAATAGACGGCAGAACCAAGCTCACCTGGAAGCGCGGCCGCACGATTCGCCTGAAAGTCGCAGAATTCGATCGCGACGGGCTGAACTCCCTGAATGCGAATTGCCCCGCCCTGCTGAGCGAAATTGTCACGAAATACGCACCGGCGAATCGTTGGCGAGGCGTCGCGAATATCGATGGCGCCGCCTTCGTTTCCGAAATCGACGTAGGCGTTCACAAACGTAAGTCCGTCCAGCGTTGCGACCGACGACTCGCCGTTATGAATCCTGACGGTACTCGTTCCCCAGCTCCCGCCATCGATGATCGTCGCCTCCACGACAGCCGGATCCGTCGGATCAGCACTTCGAACCGTGATCGCTTTTCCGCTGAAATCGAACCCCTCGTACCAGCGGTTCTGAAAGGCGCAACTGTTCGGCAGGATGACGATCTCGTCGCCGTCGACGGCCGCGTCGATCGCGGCCTGAATTGTCGTGTAGTCGCCGAGCCCGCTGCAATCGACGATACGCACGGCGCCACCACCACGCGGCGCGGCGCCCGCCGAATGCCAATCTGAGTCGGGCACATCGCGCGCATTCGCACGTACACCGGCGGATGCGCCGAAATCCTCTCCGCGACCAACGCTCACAATCAGCAGAACTGTCGTCGAACAGACGAGAAAAACGCGCACCGATGCCCGAGACGCCATACGACTTGCTCCATGATGGAACCTATGATTGCACCATTCCCTGACCCTTAATCGATGCTATGGACCGAAAACCGATCAAGTCAACAACGGCGGCGGATATTCGGCGCTGACACATCCAGTTCGAATTCAGAAGTGACAGGCGTGGGCCCCGGCGCGCAGCGGCGCGCCGGGGAACGATCCTCAAGCGGTCGGTTCAACCCTCGCCGGCGCGCAGTGTTACGAACCCAGCAGCGCCTCCGTGAACGCCGCAACGTCGCGGCCGTCGATGATCAGATCGCCGTTGAAGTCAGCGGCGCAGAGACCGATCCCTCGTGGCCGGACCGCCTGGGCGGCGAACCCCGGAAGATCGTCGATCGTCAGCTCGCCGTCACCGTCAATGTCTCCGACCACGATCGACGACTGCGGAAACTCGTAGGCGCCCATGTCGACGCGACAGCTTTGCAGGCGCGGTAAACCATCGAGGTCCGTCTCCCCGAGCCCGGGTTCGAAGGCCGGATCGCCGCTGTCGATGCAGGGGCTCGACGGCAGGAGGTGATAGTCGCCGGGTGTAAACACGTCGTCCAAGGCGTCATCCGGTGTTCCCATGTCATCCCAGCTTCCCGGATCCACGAACCGCGGATCGGCGTCAAACATTGTCGGGTCTCTCCTGTAGTTGGCCAGGAGATGGAGTCCAGCCAGATCACTGTACGCACCGCCGCTCCCGAGCGCCTGCGCGAACGGGTGGTCAGGAAGTCGAGGACTCCGATTGTCGTAGATGATTGAGTTGCGTATGCTCCCGGCTATGACGCCGCTGCCGTACAGCGCCGCATTCCCGACAATCGTGCATCTGTCCACGACACAGCTGGCGCAATAGACACCCCCTCCGCTCGTGTTGGGTCCCCCTCGATTTCCGACGATCAGGCAATTGCTGATTTCCGCAAAATTCCCATCAATCGCCGCAAACCTCTCTGAGGAATTCCCAACAAATGTCGAGTTACGCAGGTACCATTGATGTACACCTTGGGTTTGGATTGCCCCCGGCCCGTAGTAGCAATAGTTGTCTTTGAAAACACATCGATCAAACGCCAGCGGCGAAGTGACTCGCCCCAAAATGGTACCCTCTTCCGAGTCATTTCCGATGAAGTCGCAATCCTCGAGGACGCCTCCGCCTTCAAACTCCAGGACGTTTCTTCTCATGACATTTTGATGGAACAAACTGCGACGGACATCGACAACAGCGTCGTCAAGGTCGTCGGGCTTGCACTCGAATCCGTGAAAGCCGTCGTTGCCCACAAAGTCACTGTCCAGGATTGTGAGCGTGTCGTAGGATGTGACGATATTCCTGTCGCACTCGTTTCCGATGAACTGGCACTGGTCAATCGTGATGAAATTGCCGTAGATGCACTCCCCGCTGTTTCCGAGAAATGTACAGCCCTTCAGGACCGGTTGCGCGGCGACCAGCGAGACATGGGAATTCGAAGCGAACTCACACGATTCGAAGTAGGTGACCAGACCGGGAATGCATCTGCAACCTGATGAGAAGTCGTAGCCCGCGTTGACCTGCACGGCAACCTGACTGTGCGCCGTAAAGGAACATCCGAGGAATCGCACTTCACCCGTGATGTTGAAGTAGGCCACGGCGGCGGCGGCTGTGCTGGTGGTCGCCACGTTTTCCGTAAATCGACAGTCCTCGACTAACAGTTTCGGCGAGTAGATCGCAGAAATCGCCCCGCCTGTGGGCGCCCTGTTTCCCCAAAACGCGCATCGGCGGATCGTCGCCGACGCGTTTTCGATGCTGACGCCTCCTCCGTAGCTATTAGGACCGCTCGGCGTCGGCGAATACGATCCCCCTTTTCCGTTCGCGATCGTCAGGCCGTCCAGGATCGAATTCAGAGTTTCTCCGTTCCGCATCTTCACGAGGGGGCCAATCGAATTCATGCCGTCGATGACCGTCGCGTCGACGATCGCCTCGTCCTCGGGCCTCACGCTTCGGACCGTGATCGCCTTGCCAAAGAAGTTGATCGGCGCGGTCCAGTGCCCACTGGGCGTGCAGGTGTTCGGGAACACGACCACCTCGTCGCCGTTGTTCGACGCGTTGATGGCGTCCTGGATGGTTGTGAAGTCACCCGCGCCCGTACAATCCACAATCCACGATTGTCCTGGGCCCCGTGGGCCGCCTTCATCGATGGGACCTCGTTCCGGGCCCAGCCGTGGTTCGCCGCCCAGGGCGACACTTCCGAGCATGCAAAACACCGTCGAAATGAGAAAACCGCGCACGCGATCTCTGCGTTCCATCAACCCGACTCCTTCAGATAATGAATAGATAAATTCGGCCCATAACCAACGATAGGACGCCGAATCGGGGCGGGTCAATCTGTAACAGAGGAGTGATTCTGAGATCCGCGCATCAACGAACCAAACCCCGACGCGCCGATGCGTCGGGGCTTGGTGAAACCTGGGTTGAATGGATGTGGTGTTACTTCAACAGGTCCGCCGCGGTCATGGCGCCAGGACAGCCGCAATGAATCCGGCGATGTCCTGACTGTCCACGAGTCCGTCCTGCGACATGTCACCATTGTTGATATCGCAGTTCGGAAACGCCGACGCGTAGGCCGCCGGATCAGCCAGAGCGAGCGTGAACGGCGCGATGTCGTTCAGATCAACAACGCCGTCACAGTTCATGTCCCCCAGCGGATTCGTGGTCGTGACTTCGCCGATGTCAGCGACATGCACGACAATTCCCGAGTTTGTCAGCCGCCGGAAGGCGAAGCGATCACCACTCACACTCTCACGCCGAAAGATGACAAGCCCCGATTCGCCGTCGATCACATCCGAATTCTCGACGATCTTGAAAATCTGACCGTGACGATAGCCGAATGCCCCCGACGTCGATGAGTCAGGTGAGACACCGAAGAACACGACGGTTCCGTCATTCAGGCCGACACGCCCCGCCCCCAGAAACGGCGGGAAGTACCCAAACGGCGAGTTGGTTCCGGGGTAGTTCGTCGTCGGATCGACGATGATATGCGTTCCGAGACAGTCCTGGAGATAGACAACGACACCATTCGTCGTATTCGCGGAAATGGCCAGGATCCCCAGGTCCGTCATCGGCGGCTGCACGCTGGTGAACATACCACCGATAGGCGTCGTCGTGGTCAGATCCAGCACGCGCCTCAGTCCGCCGGCCGTCGTGTACACGCCGAACTGCCCTGAGGAACCGCTGGCGGTGAAGATCGTCTGGCCGTCCGCCGCCGCCGGTCCCGGTTGAACGCCGACACAGTTGTTGAACGCCGTGAAGGTCCCGACACCGCCCGGAATGGGCGTGTTGGTATCCGCCAGGGCCCGAAGCTGACCACCCTGCCGCCATTCGTAGAGCCCCTCGAAGCCGCACACCTGCGTCGCATAGAAAACGACACGGCCATTATCGATCCAGCTCGAAGACCAGTTGCCGAACACGCCCGGACTTCCGGGCAGCGGCGTCGACCCGATCCGGGCGATCTGCCAGAGGACGTTGTTGATTCGCGCGTAATGACCACCGATGGACGGCCCGAAGCCCGAGAAGGCGACGTCGCTTCCCTCGATCGACGGCTCACCGGCAATGGAAGTGAACGAACCACCGCCGGGCAGAAACGTCGTCGTATCGATAACGCGTGACAGGGTTCCATTTTGAGAGACATAGAACCCCTGCCGGCCGTTGTCGCTGGCCGCGCCGAAGACAATCCGCGGGCCGTCGATGGCGGGCGTTCCGAACGACGTGAAGGTCCCGCCGGTGTCCGGAACGGCGTCAGTCGTATCAGCGACGCGATGAATCGCCGTCACGCCCAGGATTCCGATCGGGTCCGTGACTGTCACATCCACTGTTGCACTGTTGTCAGTAAGGTTGGATTCCGGGTCCGTTGTTGAGACGACGGCGGAGTTTGTCAGTGTCGCGCCGGACGCAACGGATGGATCGAGAAACACGAGCAGGCCGACAGGGACCGTCTCCCCGGCGGGCACAACGCCGACGTTGCATTGAACGAGCGTTGTCGACGATGGGCTTCCGCGACCGTCCGTCGTTGTTACACCGGCGGGCAGCGTGTCATCGACGACAACATTCACGGCGTCCGACGGTCCGGCGTTGGTAACGTACAGCGTGTAGATCAGATCGCCATTCTCCGGGACCGGATCGGGCGTCGCGATCTTGGTCAGCGAAAGATCCACCATGGCGCTGATGGTCGTCTGCTCGCTGGTCGTGTTGTTGCCGGAATTCGGATCGGGCTCGGAGGCGCTGATATCCGCCGAGTTCGTGATCACGCCGCGGGCGCCGCCATCAACGTTGACACGGAGCGTCGCCGTCACGGACGAGCCCGCCGCGAGCGTGCCGACATTCCAGGTCACGACGCCCGCCGAAAACGAACAGGCCCCCAGCGTCGGGAAGCAGCCGACAAAGTGAAGCTCCGGCGGTATTGCGTCGGTCACGACCACGCCCGTCGCGCTGTCCGGCCCGAGGTTCTCCATCGTCAATGTGTAATTGAGCTGCACGCCGGCGACTACCGGATCGACATTGTCCGTCATCGTTACTCGCAGGTCCGCCGTCTTCAATCCGAAATTCGCCGTGCAGCCCTTGTCGGCGTCCATGACGACCTGTGTCGAGGCGCCGGGCCCGGCGCAATCGCCCGACCATCCTGTGAAGACAGAATCGAAATTCGGAAACGCGGTCAGCGACACGCTCTGCCCGTCACTGAAGTCCGCCTGACATGTCGCCCCGCAACTGACGCCAAACGGCGCGGAATTCACGAATCCCGATCCGGCGCCACTCTTCGTAATTGTCAGCGTGTGAGTGACGGGCAGACAGGGGTTGGGTGAACACGTCGCGCCCGGCGAGAACGTTCCGGCGCAGTTCACGCTGAGGATCTCGCTGCACGCCTGGCCGTTGCAGCACGCCCCCATGACGGCGCCACACGGTATCAGCGGCTCATCGTGCGTATTGAAGTTCGGATGCTCGATCCGGGCGAAGCGCATCCCCGATCCCGGCGGGGTCTCGACGACTGTCGCGGTCGGAGACCCGCTGACGTTGTTGAACGTCATCAGCGGATCGCCGAACCGCGCCCCTCCGCATAAATCCACCAGCGTGTAATCGGCGTTGGTCGGCTGCGAGATAACGCCATGCTTGAACAGCGCCATCGTTCCGTCCGGCGTGAACAGGAACGGAATATCGATGTCATCATTGAGCAGCACGACCGCGTGTTCGTCGATTCCGTTGAGGTTAAACAGGTGCAGACGATCCATCGTCTCTCCCGCACCGTTCGGCTCGACGAGAAACGCGACGTGTTGAGACTGCCCCGGCGCTTCGAAGAGACCGACATGGTCCGGTCCAGGTCCGTTAACACACAGATTCTCGTTGTAGATCGTGACGAGTGAGCCACCGTCGGTGCTCGTGAGATTGACGGAGAAGAAGTAAACCTGGTTCCGCCCCGACTGGCAGGAACCGACAAGAGCCGAGCCAAAGGAACGCGCCATGACGACGCTGGCGTCCGGGGATACGGAGAACTCGACATCGACCTGGTGATCGACCAGATGTGTGAGCGGAATGGTGAACTCCTCGAGTGTGGGATCCGGATCGGCGTTGAACCGAACGACGCCCGTGTCGCCGCCGACGAGTGTGAAATTCACGGGATTGATGAAAGGCCCCGTTTGGGCGATGACATATTGACTTGACGTGAGGATCGAAACTAGCGTAACAAGACTGAGCGTCACGACGGAGTGTCGCAAAGCCCGCGGAACTGGAGCAACAGCAATATCAACGACACGATTCAACATAGGGGTTCCTTGCGGCGATCGAAGCGCACCGGCGATCGATTCGCCCTCCTGGCGAGGCTGGGGTGAACATTCTGCGGAGGGCTCGCCCGCCGACGGCGCTGCGGTCCCTTCCGGATGTCTCAGCAGGATCGGCGGCGCGGGACCGCAGAAAAAAAGCAGGGAACTTTCCGAGGCCCGTTCCGTCGGGAACTGATGAATGCCCCACGACCTTCCCCATCCCGGAACTTCGGCGCCGGCGGATGTCACACGCGTCCTCGCGAACGCCGGCCAGGGTGACGTCGCCGCAACGGAGGCGCTGTTCACGATCGTGTACAGCGCGCTGAGAACGCTCGCCGAGCGATACCTGCGTTCCGAACGCCGCGGCCATACACTGCAGCCGACGGCCCTCGTCCACGAGGCGTTCATCAGCCTGATGCGCGGCGAGGCGACGGACTGGCGCGATCGCTCGCACTTCTTCGCCGTTGCCGCACGGGCCATGCGCCGTATCCTGATCAACCACGCCCTCGCCAGAAAGACGCTGAAGCGAGGCGGAGATCGCGATCGCACGCCCCTGTCAATCCTCGTCAACGAGGAGTCGCTCAAGCCGATCGATCTCATCGCCCTGGATGAGGCCCTGGTCAAACTCGCCGAGCGAGACGAGCGCCAGGCGAGAATTGTGGAGCTCCGCTTCTTCGGCGGTCTGACCAACAGGGAAGTCGCCGAAGTTCTGTCGCTGTCATTACGAACGATCGAAGGGGAATGGAGCATGGCGCGCGCCTGGCTCAGCAGGGAACTCAACGAGGAACGAACGCGTGAGTGAGCCGGCGTGGGAACAGGCGAAGGCGATGTTCCTGCGACTGCGCGATCGATCGCCGACTCAGCGCGCCGAAATCCTCGATCGCGAACTTGACGCGTCCAGTCCGATTCGTCGCGAAGTCGAGTCGCTGCTCGCGCATCACGACGGCGCCGAGGGATTCCTCGAACGTTCGGCGCTCGATCAGATCGACGCAACGGGCGGGAATCGCCATGGCGACAACGCGGCCGATGATCCGCGTGTCGGCGAAACGATTGGTCGCTTCCGCATCATTCGTCGTATCGCCGCCGGCGGCATGGGAACCGTTTACGAAGCCGAGCAGGACAGTCCTCGCCGACGCGTCGCACTGAAACTCCTGCGACGTGAATACGCGACGGGCGTCAACGCCCGGCGCTTCACTTACGAATCGCAGATTCTCGCCCATCTCCGGCACGAGGGAATCGCCGCCGTCTTCGACGCCGGAACGCATGTCGATCATGGCGTTCCGATCCCCTATTTCGCGATGGAGTACCTGAGCGAGGCCAAGTCCATCACCCGATTCGCGAACGATGACGCCCTGCCGCTGAGGGATCGCCTGCGCCTCTTCGTCGCCGTTTGCGATGCCGTTCACTTCGGTCACCAGCACGGCGTCATCCATCGTGACCTCAAGCCGGCGAACATCCTCGTCGACGCGGGCGGCCGACCGAAGGTGATCGACTTCGGCGTGGCGCGGACCGTCGATTCCGACATCGCCAGCGTCACGATCGCTTCTGAAGCGGGTCATCTCCTGGGCACACCGCAGTACATGAGCCCCGAGCAGTTTGACGCGAATCCGCACGCGATCGACACGCGCAGCGACGTCTATTCGCTGGGCGTAGTCCTCTTCGAACTGATCACGGGACAGCTCCCCTACGAAGTCGATCACGCGCCGATTGCCTCCATCGCGCAGATTGTCAGGACGCGACCCGCGCGTCGCCTGTCGAGCGTCAACCGAAAGCTGAGCGGCGATCTGCAGACGATCGTTGCGACGGCCATGGAGAAGGAGCCCGATCGCAGGTATCCGTCCGCGGCGGATCTCGCGCGGGACATCGAGCGCTATCTCGACGACTGCCCGATCCTCGCGCGGCCATCGTCGATGGCGTATCAGGCCCGAAAGTTCGCCAGGCGGCACCCGGCCATTGTCGCGTCCTTCGGCGTCGCCGTGACGGCGCTGATCGCGGCGTCCGTCATCAGCGCGCGCTACGCCTATCGCGCCGCCGAGGCGGGAAAGCGAGAGGCGATCCGGGCCGCCGAAGCGACAATGGCGCGCGACGCGGAGTCCGCGGCGCGCGCCCTGGCCGAGCGACGGCACGAGGAAGCCGAATTCCAGGCTTATGTCGCCAACATCGCGGCCGCCGCCGTCGAGCTCCGCGCCGGCGGCGTCGCCGAGGCAAAGTCACGACTCGACAACACAAAGCCTCAGCTCCGCGAATGGGAATACGGCTATCTTGAACGCCAGCTTGATGACAGCGACATCGTCCTCCGTGATCCAAGGGGCGCGCAGACGCGCGTTCGCTTCAGCCCCGACGGCCGCCGGCTCGCAACCAGCGTCATTGACACGCCAGGTGAAGGTGGTTCACAGCACATCTACGCCTTCGACGGTTTAAAGGAGATCGCCCACGTCGATTGGGACCGCCTGACGGCCGGCAATATCGCGTTTCATCCCGACGGCCGCCGATTTGCTGTCTGCGGTGACGATCGCGTCGAAATCTACGCTGTGGAAGACGACGTGACGCCGCTTCGCCGCTTTGACCTGCCCCACACGTACATCAGTGACATCACGTTCACCCCCGACGGTCGAACGCTCATTGCCAATGAAATGTATGGCGGCGTCCGGACGTGGGACGTCGAGACCGGCGAGCCCATCATCATCAGGAGTGTTCATGGAGACGGAATCGCCGATCAGGACCTGAGTCCCGATGGCCGCTGGATTGCCGTCGCCTCGCGCGATCGTCGTGTCCGCATGTTCGACGCGACGATGGAGCGGACGATCTTCGAGTCTTCGGAGATACCGACGGAGGTGGGCGCCGTTCGCTTCGATCACGATGGCAAACGTCTCGCCGCCTGCGTGACCAACGCCGGTCGCATCATCCTCTGGAATACGTCGGACTGGGGCGTCGAACGCACGATCCAGATTCCGTCCGGCCAGATCGCGCGCGCCGCGTTCAGCCCGGACGGTTCGCTCATTGCGGGCGTCGGCTCCTTCAAGGAACTGATGATCTGGGAAACAGCGACGGGGAAACTCGTGGGAACGGGCCGAGGACACGCACAGCACGTCAACGACGTCACGTTTCATCCTGACGGCGACTGGATCGTCACGGCGGGCAACGACAACGCCGTTCGCGTCTGGAGCATCGAGGCGCTGCGACGCCCTGATTCGCTTCACGGTCACAGTCGCCTCGTTCGCGGTCTGCGATTCAGCCCGGACAGCCGCATGCTCGCCACGTGCGCCTTCGACGGGACAGCGAAGCTGTGGAACGTGGCGGATCGATCCCTCGTGCGCACGATTCCCGCGGAGACAAATCGCCTGCACGACGTCGCGTTTTCGATTGACGGCGGAACGCTCATGATCGCCGAGCGCGACGGAATCGTCAGTTGCTGGGATGTCGCGACGGGAAAACACCTTCGCAATCTCATCGGCCATGAGCACTCCATCCACGCCCTGGCCGTCGACCCGCGCGGTCGCTGGACGGCGTCGGCCGGCATCGACGGAAGGATCGTCCTGTGGCGACACGACACGGGCGAATCGCTCATGGAGATTCCGGCGCACGACGTGCGAATCAACGGACTCGATGTATCGAACGACGGAGACACGCTTGTGTCCGTGTCGACCGATGGAACCGCGAAGCTGTGGCGGACGGCGGACGGGACGCCGCTTCATACGTTCAGGGGGCACGAAGGCGGCGTGGAAGCGGTACGCTTCAGCCCCGATGGTTCCATCATCGCGACCGGCGGCGACGATCACACGATCCGGCTGTGGGATTGCGCGTCGGGCGAGGCGATTCGCACGTTGACAGGCCACATCGGCGGCGTGCTGGAGCTGGCGTTCAGCCCGGACGGCAGGCGCCTCGTTTCAAGCGCATACGACACGAACGTGATTGTCTGGGACGTCGCCCGCGGCGCCCCCGTGATCTCGCTGCGAGGCCACGACGCATGGGTCTGGGCCGTCGCCTTCAGCCCCGACGGCCGCTACATCGCCTCCGGCGAAGGCCCCTACGGCGTCCGCGACTGCGCCGTGCGACTGTGGGACGGCGGTCCTGATTAATAGACACAGGCCCGCAGCGATCGATCGGATCACTGCGATCCCCCAAGGCCTTACAAGCCAAACGCCTCGCCCAATCAGACGCAGAATCAGGTTGCACAAGGATGCGTCAGGCCCCTGCGTGCGGACGAACGCCTTCGCCGGCAACGGGCGTCAGGCGGATCCCTGTCAGACGATCGCAACGTATGGAGTGGCCTCGGACGCCGCCGAACTCCCGCGGTCTCGACGGAGTCGGTGAACCACTGAACATACCTGTTACCCTACAGGACGATACGTTCCACGAACTCTGCGATGTCGAGACCTGTCAGAGCGCCGTCGCCGTCAGAGTCGCCGACGCAGTGGCCGAGTGGTGTCGGCGAGAGCAACAGGTTGACGAATGTGTCGAGATCGGCGAGCGACACATCGCCGTCTCCATTGAGGTCGCCGGACGCGGGTTCGCCCGTAACGATTTCGAATGCTCCCATGTCCGTGTCGCAGCCCATGGGGCGAGGGAGACCATCGAAGTCCTCATCGACGACGATCGATGCGTTGGCCATGATCCCTGCGTCTCCGCACGGCGAGGTGAGGCGCAGCCGAAAGTCCCCTTCGGCTTCATTCACGAAGCGCGGATCGGCGTCGATGTTGCCGGGGCCGGCAAAGTGGTTGAGGCCCTGAATGCAGCAGTTCTGAATGTCGTAATTGGCCTGCGTGAGAGATGCGCTGTAGCTGCCATTAATCTGCCAGAGCTCAATCTCGTTGCCGCTCGTGCTGTTGCCCCAGAAGATGGAATTGCGCGCGACGAAACTCGATCCCGAGTATACGTACACGCCAACGGTCTCATTGTCGGCGATCGTGCAATTCGCAAGAACGGCGTCCGCCCCCGTCGAGAGGTAGAGTCCATGGCCACCTGACCCGGAAACCTGCGTGATCACCGTGTTGGTCAGCCTGATCGTTGAATTTGTCGAAACACCGTCCACAACGCGGCTGACTCTGCAGCGATCCAAATCGATGTTCTGCGTGTAGCGGGCCCAAATCCCGAAACTTCCCGTATTCTCGACGACACACCGGCGCATCACCACGCTTCCGGCTTCGTCGAACATGACGCCTCTCCACAGCGAGGAACCTGGGCCTCCTGAGCGCGTATCCTGTATCCGACAATCCTCGAACGTCGGCGATCCAACGAGTACGCCGATCGCCAGGCGATAGTTGTCGCGAACAATGCAGTTCCGGATCTGCGGCGCACCGCCGACGATGTTGATTCCGCCAGGATATTGATAATACCCGGGGTTGCCGCCAGTGATCGAAAACCCGTCGAGGACGGTCGCTGGACCGGCGTCGATCATGCGCACGACAGTCTGGCAGTCGTCTTTGAAGACCGTGCAGACGTCACAGGGGTAAACCGTGCTGTACCTGGCAAGAAACTCGCAGGTGGAACCCCATTCATCCGTGCAGCACGCGGGGCGAACGCTACAGACTTTCTGGCGGCAGAGCGGATCATCGCAATCTGTCAGCGGATCGTTGTCGCAGCATGGATCGAGCGGGGAGTTGTCCATGGCGTAATCACCGCTCAGTATCGTGACGTGATTGACGAAGTCCCGCTGTTCGCGAACCGTCTCGAATCCCGCAAAACCGCCGTAGACAGCGACATCGTTCGGAATGTCGAACGAGACCGCCAGGTCCTCAGGCGCGCCAGGCGTATAGAAACCGGCCGCCACCCATATTTCGACATGGCCGTCGTGGGCATCCGCGATCTGCAGCGCTTCCTGAAGATCGTTCAGCGCGCTTTCCCAGGAGGCGCCGTCGCCATCTGGTAAGGCGCTGGCGTTCACATACAGGCGCCGCATTTCGCACGTGTCGGGCACGCCGTTGTCATTGGCGTCGATCGAGGGATCCGCTGCGATCTCACAGGCGTCGGGCGTGAAGTTCTGGTTGCAGTCGGCAACCGTCTCGTCGGCGATCTCGCAGGGATCGTGCAAGCCGTTGAGGTTGCAGTCGATCAACGTGAAGGCGTCTGATTCCCATGCGCCCATGTCGACACGGCATGCAACGATGCGCGGGTTACCGTAGATGTCGGTCGCTGGAAGCGGGTCCGGACTGGCGCCGCCCGTGTTGGCGCAGGGCGACGTGATGGCGATGGAAGGATCGTCGTCCAGCGTGCCGAACAGATCGTCGGGGCCGTCGGGATCGATGAATTGGGGATCAGCTGAGATGTTCCCTGTTCCCGTCGTTCCCGCGGGAGGATTGATGCAGCAGTATTCAACAGTTGCGGCCCCGCTCAGTTCACTGCCGTCATGCGCGCTGATCGTATTCAGGATCCGCGGCAGGCCACTTGTCACCCGGATGCCGGCAGGACCATCCGAGGCCGTGTTTCCAAAGAGCGTACAATTCGTCATTGCGACGCTGGTTCCACTGCACGTAACACCGCCGACGCGATGGGACGCATTTCCCGAAATCAGGCAACCGATCATTGACGAAAAATCGCCGAGCAGGACCGCGCCACTCCCGAAGTAATACGTGCCCGTGTAGGTACGGTTTCCGAGTATTCGACAATTGACGAAACGGCACTGTCTTGCCGTCAGGGTTCCGATATCCCGGCCGTAGTTGTCGACGAACGTGCAGTCGTCGATGTCGCAGTACTGCGCCTTACCGACGCCAAAGTCGCCACCCGAGTTTCCATCGAACAGACATCTGGCCAGGCGGGCCCTGTTTTCCGGCGTACCGCCAATCTCAATCGTACCGTAGGTCACATCTGTGTCCGGCGCCCGATTGTCGATGAAGTCGCTGTCCGCGATGACGGGAGACGAGCCGTACGTATAAACGGCCGCGGCGTCGGGCCAGCCGTCACCGTCAACTTCGTTACCCAGGAAGAGGCAATTCTCGATCAGGGCGTCGTGGCTCTGTGACATTGCCACGGCGCCGGCATACTCTTCTGCGAGGTTCCCGATGAAATCGCAGTCCCTGAGTACTTTCGGTGAATCACCGTACGCAAAGACTGCGCCGGCCTGCCCCGCCAAGTTACCCATGAACCCGCAGCCGACAATCTCGACGGAGTTGTGCGCACTGATTGCGCCTCCCAACGACGAATACTCGGCCGGCAGCGTGGACGCTGCATTTCCGGTAAACGTCGAGTCATTGACGATCAGCATGCCGCCGGAGCCGTAGATGGCCCCGCCGTAGCCATAGGTTCTTGGTATGTTGTTGTTGTCAAACTCACATGATTTAATTCGCAGCGCTCCGTAATTGTAGATCGCCCCGCCTCGATCGCCGGCCTGGTTCGAATCGAACACCGAACGATACACTTCCACGGAAGCCGATCCGTCGAGACTCACGAAGGCGAGACCGCCGCCAATTGAGGCGTAGTTGCCATGGAGGTGACAATGGTCGAGAACGGCGTTCCCGGCCTCGACGCGCACGCCGCCCCCCCGGTTGTTTGCCGGTTGCGAATCGAGCTTGTTGGCGTTCCCGGCGGTAATCGTGAATCCGTCCAATCGGGCGGCAACCTCGTTGTCGATGACTGATACGACGTTGAATGCGTTTTCATTCCGTGACGAATCGTCCCAGCTTCCATGGTCATTTTGATCGACATCGCCGGAGAGTACGGATTCGTTTCCGGAAATGTCACGCTGGTCGGGACTGGTCTCGAATCCGGCGAAGCCTCCGAGCAATGCGAGGCCGTCTCGAAGGCGAAATGTGATTGATCTCGCGCTGTACGGCTTCAGCTTTCGGGATGGTCGATAGGCGCCCGACGCGACCCAGATCTGCTGTATCCCGGCGTGTGCTTCGGCAACGTCGAGGGCTTTCTGCAGCGACACGAACGCATCGCCCCAGGTCTCGCCGTTCTCGTCGCCTGTCGCATTCGGATTTACGAAAATGACGGCTGGCGTCGGACTACTGTCCGCCTGAACGACGATGACATCCTGGATCGGATGTGCCGACGAAGACAATCGAAGTACCGCCGAGTCATGTATGAAACTCGCGTCTGCGGCGGCGTGCACGACCACGTCCTGCGGTGCGCTGAAGTTTGTTGCGTCGAAGTCGAGTGACGCCCCGTTCGCTACGCTGAAGATTCCCGGTTCGATGAATTCGACGGCAATCGTCACCGGAGCCGGCGGCGGATCAGACAGGCGAACCTCAAACTGCGCCTGGCCTTCCTCCGGCACATTGAGTGTTTCCGTCGACACCACAATGTACGGCGTCCCTCCCACATGCGGCCCCACATCGATGATGGGCGCGTCGCCCTCGCCGGTATCCACGACCGTCGGATCATCAAGATATCGCGGAAGTCGATCGTAGTCCCTGTCGGGAATGGGCTGGATTCCGGGCGTCGTCGGGTCGATGTCAACCAGGTTGCCGCCCGCATCAATACAGGGGCTGCCTGTTCTCAGCCGAAAGTCGGCGTCGGCGGCGCCGAGCTCGTTGTCGGGAACGTCGCTGTCGACGAATTGCGGATCGCTTCCGAAATTGCCGACACCGCCGAGATCGCCGGACCACTCCTGGATGCAGCTGTGTGACACGGTGATCGTGCCGTCGAAATTCGAGAGGTTGCCGAGCTGCGCGTATTCGGTCAGGCCGCTGTCGTTCTGATTGCCCCAGAAGATGCAGTTTGACACGAACGCCGTCGCTCTGTTTGACAGGCCCGTCGGATACGGCGCGCCCGTCACGATTCGATTGGACTTGTTGTCGACAATCGCACAATTCGCGAGCGTCAACGTTCCGGAGTTGACGAGGGTCGCGTCGTATCCGTAGTTATTCGCGAAGATTGAGTTCGTGCAGGAAGCCACTGATGGTGCCCAGTTGTAAAGTCCGGGACTCTGGCCGCTTGCGTTGCGGCCGACGAAGCAGCGATTGAGGCGAATCGTGCTTTCGCCTGCGCTGGAAATCACGATGCTCGGATACGCGTCCCAGTCCCCGCAGTCGGTGATTCGACAGTCAACAATCGTCATGTCCCCGATGCTGTTATTGATGACGATATAGCCCGAGCCGCCGACTTCTCGCAGGGAGATTCGCGAGAACGTGCAGTTGGAAACCGTCAGTTTTCCATTCGTGTTGGAGAGTCCGCCCTTGCCATGCGCGATATGGAAACCGTCAATCGCCGCTCCGATGGAGAGAGACTCGGCGGTCACGATGACACGGGCGTTGTCCGGATAATTCGAAAAGTCCGTGCCATCATTCCCAAGCAGATCGCCGCTGAGGATCGTCGGGTAGATTGATGGGTTGCGATCGTCAGGATTCGGGGCGTTCACGCCCGCATAACCGCCGAGAAGCTGCACGCCATCCGGAATGAGAAATGTGGCCGTCGCGGCAATGGCGTCGTCAGTACGACGCTTCGGAGTAAAAACACCCTCGGCGACGCGAATCTCCGGATTCCCTTCGCCGGACGCAATGACGGCGTCGAAGGCCGCCTCCAGCGTACGATAGGCCGTTCCCCATGTGTCACCGCTACCGCCGGCGGGCGCCTGTTGGTCGACGAAGAAGACTGCGCCAGGGGCGATGCGCTGATTTCCGAGAATTGCAGCAACAACCGCAACAATGGCGAGAGAGTGCGCTGAGATTTTCATTTGATTTGCCCGATGAGACCATGACTCGACACCAGTGCTTCCCGGCGATCAGGCCAGAAACCACGCTCCGGTCAATTCGTCGCTCAAAGGTGGGCGTTTAAGCGAGCGGCGACGTTACAGAGATTATGACTCCTCGCACGGATAGTCAAGGAAATGATCGCCACCTGGGGCGGGCGAAACTGTCCGACGCCGCGTGCGCCGCCATCATCCGAATCATCAACGACGCCTGATCGGCGCGGACATTCATCAGCGCCTACTGGGTTGCACCAGCTGATTCCGGGCAAGCAGCCAATCAAGCCTGACAGCGTGGGCCGATCCCCCGACGATATCCAGGCTTTGCGTGAACGCATCCGCGGGCGTATTGCACTCTTGAGGTCGACGCGGCTGGCCTGTCGTCCGACGCGATCGCGGTCCCCTCGACCGCGCGCGAGGGAAGCTGGAGTTTCAGGCGGCCCGAAGCGAACTCAACGAATCCTGCTATCCGACGGTCAGCGCGCTGGCGCCTGACTCTTTCGCGACCCGGGGAGGGATCTCGATGATGTCGTTCCACGCCGACTTGGCGGGACTCTCCTCCCACGGAAACACCGTCATCAGGCCCTTAGGGTCAGGCGGATTCCCGCCGCTGCGTGACATCCTGAGCGAGGCCCTGGCCAACGCGCCGGCCGGCGTCGTCTACGTCGCTTCTCAATTCCGCACCGGCTCGGGGAACCTGCGAAAGCAATTCCGCTCGATCATCGAGCGGGCGGGCCTGAAACCGTGGCCTAAGCTCTTCGTCAATCTGCGAGCCAGCCGGGCGATCGAACTTTCGCACGAACACCCGCAGCATGTCTGCTCCGCATGGATGGGGCACTCGGCGACGGTCGCGGCCGAACACTACCTTCGAGTGACGGAATCGGACTTCGAGCTCGCTTGCGCTGCCAAATCGTTAGCATCGATTGGCGCATCCCAGGGCCGATCGCGCACGGAGCGGAAAATCGCGCAGAAAAAAACCGCGTTTCAAACGCGGGAGCCCGTATCGATTTCAGAACGGGGAATTTCGGCGGGGACGAATGGGCGATACTGGACTCGAACCAGTGACCTCATGGATGTCGACCATGCGCTCTAGCCAACTGAGCTAATCGCCCGACGAAAAGACCTATCTTGGGTCCATCCGGGAAAACTGTCAACCACCGGCGACTCCCACTTGACGCATCCCCCGCCACGCCTTAAAAACTACGCTTCGCGAAAGCGAAATGAGCGCGACTAGCTCAACTGGCAGAGCAGCTGACTCTTAATCAGCGGGTTCGGGGTTCGAGTCCCTGGTCGCGCAGTACTGATCCCCCCAATTATCCGGATAACGCGGGTTTTCGGGCCCGTTCCGCGCGCCGGGTCGCCCGGATGCGCGGTCGGCCCGCCGCCGGCCGTCACAGGATCGCCGGTCGGGACACGCCTTGCATCGCGGCGTCAAATATCAGGCTGGTCGATTCTCCCACCCGGCGGCGACGTTCCCACGCTGATGATCGCCCTCGCCAATCGTCGCGGCGTCTCCTATGAATCACGACGCCCACCGCGTCGGGCCGTCGCTCGGGGCGGTCGAAAGCGCAACGAACAAGAATCCGCCTAGTCCGTGCAGGCCGGCGGGCCCTGACCATCGAAGCACTGCTGAAGCCGGGCGAAGTCGGTCATATCCACGTCATTGTCACCGTCAAAATCGGCGACCTCGCAACCCGGCCCCGGCTCGACACCTGGCCCCGACAAACACAGGACGAAGACACTCAGATCGTCGCCATCAACGTCACAGTCATCGTCCAAGTCCGCCGCCACGTGGGCGCAGGCTGTCGCGCTGACCTCGGCGGAATAACCGCTGGCGCCGGCCACGTTACTCGCTGTCAGGACATAGAAATACGTGACACCGTTCACGACAGACAGATCCGTATAGGTTGTCGCGCCGAGATTCTCCGCGATGGGCGTGTAGGGGCCTCCCGGCTGCGTCGAGCGGAAGATGTCATAGGTCTCCGCCTCGGCGCTGGCGGACCAGCCCAGACTCACTTGCGCATCGCCCGGTATCACAAAAGACCACACGGGCGGCGCCGGTGGCTGCGTCGACACGACACTCGTGTAGAGGAACGCTCGGGCAACGGACGCCTGTTCGTTCAGATTCCAGGATGTCAGGGCGCCGACCTGCGCTCCCTCACGTCCCCAGAACAGGCCGTAGTGACCGTTGGGGTCGCGCTTGTTGTCATGCAGCCAGACCATGGCCGTGTTGATTCTGTTCAGCCACCGGGTATCGCCGTCATGCAGGTACAGATTGCACAAGGCGTCCACGAGCTCATACGCCCAGTACCCCTCGTCGTTGATCCGTCCTGTCGCGGCGTCGAAGTAGCGATCGAGCGAGCGATCCGCGATCCGCTGCGCCTCCGTCAGATAGGCGGTGTCGCCCGTCGCGTCGAACATCTCGATGTTGAGCGAAATGCCGATACCGGCGGAGTTCACGAGATCGGCGCCATCAGGGCCATTCGACGCGATATCCCAGCGTTCACTGAAAAGACCATCAGGTCGCTGAATGTGGCTCTCGGCCCACGTGAGCAGGCGGACAGCGGCGTCGAGATAATACGTCGCGCCAGTCGCCTGATAGAGCATTGCGGCGGCGCGGGCGCCCTGCAGCGTCGAGATGGCGTCCTTGGACGAGAAATCCCCCTGCACGAAGTAGATGCCACCGCCGGCGACGTTGTCCTCGCCCTGCAGCACGAAGGCCTGGGCGGCTCTC
>Ga0116152_10000080_pt1 | contig 70170 bp, 51 predicted proteins | sample AD_UKC119_MetaG_FD_89894 | JGI IMG/M metagenome (GOLD analysis project Ga0116152, IMG submission 89894) | Active sludge microbial communities of municipal wastewater-treating anaerobic digesters from Hong Kong - AD_UKC119_MetaG | ecosystem: Engineered > Bioreactor > Anaerobic > Digestate...
GCAATATTCTTTCGGCCGAAATAGGTCTCTCCGCGGAAGCGTTCCTTTTCTGTGCCTCCCGGATCCGCCCCGCGAGAGCCGGATCGGCGCTCTGCCGCTCCGTCAAAATGGGACGAAACCGCTGTTCCATGGTTACCTGGCGGAATTTTGCGGCGATCCTTTGCGACAAGCCGTCCGCCGAAACATGCGCCGACTCGGCCGCTATGGAAGTCCGTTCGGAATCCGGTGGCGCGGACGGCCGTCTTGGCGGATTTGCCGTGCCCTCTGCGGAGGATTTCTCCTGCGCCTCGGGCAGCACGGTCTCCGCCGGCGCGGGTGCATTCATCCTGCGAACCACCGAGGGCTCGGTTCTGACAAATTCCTCCGTCTCCGGAGAAATGAGATTCTCGTTTTTATGGCCGGACTCCGGCGTTTTTCGGGCGGAAAAAGTCGTCTTTTCTTCGCCGGACCGCGGCTCGTCTTTCTCATCTGAAGTGCCGTAATCCATCCGAACCGGCTCAAACGGCGCCGGTCTCTGGTAGGCCGCCTGCGGGCCGTGTGGGGCCTCCGGATTTTTTTCCGCGAGCCTCGTCCGTTCGGCGGAAGGGAAAGGCCTCTCCCCGGCATCCGTATCCCGTCTTTGCGCAAAGCGATGTTCCGATGCGGATTTCTCGGGCAGGTTTTTCTCCGGAAGCGGATTTCTCCCGGAATTCTGTAAGCGGTTTTCCGGCTCCTCCGGGGTACGCTGCCCATAGACGAAATCTGTGGGCGTAAATTCTTCCCCCGCCCTCCTTGCGACAATCACAGGCTCGGTGGGCTCGCTCTGCTGCTCCAGCCGCCTGGCCTTCAAAATGGGTTCCGGTTCGCCGCGCAGAGAAGGCTCATGCGGCTCCGGCCTCTTTCTTTCCCCTTGAGCCGCCTTTTCCGGAAACCGGATTTTCAGCGGTGCGCTCTGCTCTTTAGATTCCGCTTCCGGTGCCTTCGTCTCCGGCAAGATGAGATCCGCCGGCTCCGCAGCGGAAGCGGGCTGCCTGAACGTGCGATATTCCGCCGGAACTTCGCTTCCGGAAACATCGGAATGTTCGGAACGATCGGAGGATTCCGCCGCGGCAGGTTCGTGTGCGGCAGCCTCATTCGGGGCGGAGGCCGGTGCGTTGGAAATTTTTTCGGTAGAGGCCTGCAAAACAGGCCCCTGGCGGTGAATGTCGGTACCGTTTATGGATTCAACATTTTGATGGGAGGAATCCTGATCCGCCTCGTGCGCCGCCTCCGGATAGACAAAGGAAACCGGCTCCGCGGGTGCTGCCGGCATCCGAGCGGCCGGCTCCTGCAAGGCGGAATCCCGGGCGGCAGGCTCGTACTCGGCAGGCTCCTGTGCGGCAGGCTCCTGCAAGGCGGAGGCCTGAGCAACAGGTTTATATGGATCGGGGGTCTGCAAAACAAAATCCTGAGCGGGTGCCGAAGGGCGCGGCTCCCGACGGAATCCGCCTTCTTCGGAAAAGTTTTCGCTCTTCACGGTCCCGCCCGCAAGAGAATCTCCCCTCCGCGCGGCAGAGATGGTCTCCGCGCGGACGGCGCCGCCTCTATCGGTAAATAGGGTTCCGGCTTCTTTGCGCGGGCCCGCCTTGGCTCTTTCACCCGAAAGATCCCGGCCCGGCATCTGCTGGGCCGTCTCCGGATAGACAAAATTCGCCGGTGCCGACGCGGATGCGGTCTGCTTGGGGCTTGCATCGCTCTTCTCCGGGGATTCGCCTTCGGAAATTTTATGGAATTCCGTCCTGTGAAGGTCTGCCCCGCTCTGGGATTCGTTTTCACTTCCTGAGTAATTTTGATTCGGCCCGTGTGCGGCTGCGGTCTCCGGATAGATGAGATCCGCCGCAGACGCAGACGGAGCCTCTTTTGCCGGGCGGCGGTCCGGTTCAGTTTCGCCGCGCCCGGTCTGCTCTATATAATCATGAAATTCTTTGGTCAGAATTTCCTGCCTGTTTTCGATATGCTGAAGTTCGGCGCTTTCGGCGGATGCCTGAGGCGCCATAGGGGTTCCCCGGGAAATCGGCTCCTTGGCAGACGGCTGCCGCAAAGCTTCCCGTTCGTGTTCAAACTCCCGTCTCTCTTCGCGGAGACCGGTCTCGCGCTCTTTTAAATTAGAAGCGGCCTGTGCGATTTCGGCCTCTCTGAGCACGAGGCGTTCCTGCTCCGCATGGAGCTTTTCCGCCGTGATCTGTTCCCTCTCCTCGGCGGCCGTATCCTGTTTTTGGCCGACGGGAGCGCTTTTTTCAAAAGTCAATTCAGATCTGGAAAATGCGCCTGTCGCATAGGGAACCGGCGGTTCCGAGGCTCTTTCCCTCGTATTTGCCACGGCCTGCGCCGCGGTCAGCGGATGCTCCGCCCCTTCTGCGGAACGAAGCTTGCCGGAAAGCCGTTTCGTCTCCCTTTCGTCGACGGCGACGGTCTTTCCCTCTGTTTTGAGCACGGCCGGATGCCCGATCATTGCGCCGGTGCTCGTATAGGTGCCCGCGATCTTCTCCACCGCGCCGGAGATGAGCTTTCCGACAAATTTGAGATCGATCTGCAGCGGCAGCACCGGGTTTTCCGTCATATATTGGTTGATGTTTGTGATGTTCCGGATATTGGTCTCGTAGATCTCTTCGGCCGGCTCCTCCGCAGGCTGTCCTTGATTCCGGAGATACAGCATCTCCGCTTCCGTGGAAATATTATCGGAAAAATTCATATAGCGCGCAAGGATGCCTTGGCTGAAGGAGTCCTCCGTCGTTATCCCGATCACTGCATCTCACCTCCCGACAACATTCTGCGGCATCCTGCCTGAATTTTTTAGGTAATCAGTCCGAGCACCGTCGCGGCGATGCCCACGGACTCGGCCTTTTCGTAGGCGATCTCAAAAGTTTCGATCAGGGCGTCGCTGTTGCGGGCGTCGAAATCGGAGAGCTTCCACGATTTGACGTAGCAGCCGCTCAGGGCAAAGACGTCGCGAACGTGCTTGCCGTTCTGATCGTGAACGATGATCAGCGTGTCGCAGGTGATGCGCTTGCCCGGCTTGAGGTTCCGTTCCGTCAGCATCGTGATCGCGCCCCGGGAGCCTCTGCCCCGTTCAAAAACCATCACGCGTTCCGAGGTAACCGGCCTGCGGAGGGAATAGACCCGGTCGTTGACGCCGCCCTCCACAAGGGTATCCGTCTCCACGGAATCCTCGATGTTGGAGACCTTTGAAAAACCGAATTTGAACGCGTCGAAATAGACCGTGAAATTATACCCAACTTCAAGGTTTGCCTTCGACTTATAAACCGCGTTTTTGATTGTATCGAAATTCATCTCTACACCTCAAAAATATTTTTCGGGGCATTGTTGAGCTGTTTATGAATGGCGGAGATCTCTGCGCAGAAGCGCCTGCGCGTCCTGTGATCCAGCGTCATAACGGTCTCATAATCCCAGTGATTATAGTAGGAGAGGAAGCTCATCTCCCTGTAAAGCTCCTCCTCCGGATAGACCGCTATTCCGCTGAAGTAAAATTTACTTCCTGGCGGAACTTATGTCCGCACTCGGGGCAGACGAACTCCTCAACGATGGGTTCGACGGCGTTGATGCGCTGATACATGCTCTGAAGAAAGGCGAGATCGGAAGAGTAGAGCTTCTCGATGACCTTGCAGTCGATGCGCGGCAGATCGCCGAGCGAGGTAACGACCCTTGCCAGAAGGATGATGGTGAGATAGCCCGGATTCTGAACCACCCTCGGGTCGCGCAGCGGGATGATCTCATCCGCCGCGGTCGCAAGGCGCATCACGCCGTGCTTATGCAGCGTGCCGTTGCTGTCAAGGTAGCCTTTCGGCAGGTCGAATTCATATTCGGTGGCAAACAGTTCCTCCATGATGAACTCCTCCTAACGGATATTGTCCTCTGAATCAACATGAACCGGTTTCCGCGGAGGGCGCCGCAAAGACGCCCTCCGCGAAGTTTTGGGATTACTGGAGACGGTGCATCTCTTCGTAGACGATTTCGACGCTCTCGAACGCAACCTCGGAGGAGGTGGCGTTGAAGTCCGGAGCGGTATATTTGCTCGGCCACGCATTGACAAGCTCCCAGCTCGCAATGTCGTTATGGGCATCGTCCTGAAGATAGATGGTCACGGTGCAGGCGCGGTCCTCGTTGGTCTTGGTGCCGTCGCTGATGCCGGTGACCCACTCATAGAAGCTCATGTTCTCGGACATGCCCCACTTGAGCGTGACGTTGCCGTACTTGGTGAGGCCGGGCATCTTGCGGGGGCTGTTGATCGCTTCGGTTCCCTCTCTGTATTCGATGACGTCGATGGACGCGTCGAATCCGGAAACCTCCGAGAAAGCCGCCACGTCGACTGCATCGATTTCGAGGCGGTAGTTAAATTTTTTATAAGGATACGTATTAGCCATGATTCAGGCCCTTCCTTTCGTAATTCTGTTATGCCGGGATCCTAAGTCCGGGTTTTTGAAATCCGATTACTCCTTCATGTACTGGGTGATGCGGAAGATCACGAACTCGGCCGGACGGCTCGGGGCGACGCCGATGACGCAGATCAGGCGGCCATTAAGGATGTCGGACTGGGTCATGGTATCGTGGCCGATGTTGACGAAGAAGGCCTCGTCCTCGGTGGAGCCGACCAGAGCGCCGGAGCGGTACATGTCGCGGAGGAAGGCCGTGATGGTGCGCTGAACTCTGAGCCACAGAACCTCGTCGTTCGGCTCGAAGACCGCCCAGTTGGTCTGGGACTTGATGGTCTCTTCGAGGTAGATGAAGAGTCTGCGGACGTTGACGTACTTCCAGAGGCTGTTGGAGGAGCAGGTTCTGCCGCCCCAGACGCGGATGCCCTGTCCCGGAAGAGCACGGATCAGGTTGACGCCGGCCGGGTTGAGCACATCCTGCTCGCCCTTGTTGTAGAGGCAGGAGAGGCCGAGGCAGTTATTGACGACCTCGTTGGCCGGAGCTTTATGGACGCCGCGGGTCTGATCGCTGCGGGCATAGATGCCGATGATGGCGCCGGACGGCGGGATGTAGGTCGGTTTTTTGGCGGCCATATCGTAGATCTGGAGCCACGGCGCATACATGGCGGCATAGTCGGAATCGACGATCTCGCGGTGCTTGAGCAGATCGGCCGGTTTGACGGAATCAAGCGGCATATCGAGCACGGCGAAGCGGGAGGCCAGCAGAGAGCAGTGGGAAACCAGAGCGAGCTGGACGGCCGGAGAGGTGATGCCCGGAATGGCCATGATGGAGACGTTTGTGATCTCCTCGAAGGCCGCGAGTCCGGTGCGTTTGCCCGGAGCGTCGCCGCCGCCGATGTAGATGCCGTCGTCCTGCTTTTTGCATTCGCCGTCAAAGCCGCCGGCGAGAGAGAAAGCGGCGGATTTTGCTTCGGCGTCGCCGGCAATCGCCAGCATCGGCGGGCAGATCTCCTCGACCGGCTGGATCTCGACGTTGATCAGCGCGGATTTGCCGAGCTTGGTGCCGATATAGTCGGTGGAGGCGATGTTGAGGGAGACATCGGCGAACTGCTCGATTTCGTCGTCGCAGAGGATGTCGAAATCGACGTTGCAGGCGGCGATCGTCTTGGTCGGCACCAGGTTGGCATCGACGAAATCGCCCTCGAGCTCGTTTTCAAAAGTGACGGCGTTGCCCTGCACCCTTGCGATGCGGTTATAGCCGACGGTGTGATCGCCGTCGATCAGCGCGACGACATCGCCCGCCTCAAAGAAAGAGGCGTTCTTTGCGGTGTAGACGGTGCTGGCGGTAATGGCATCGGTCTCGGCTTTCAGCAGCTGGGTTTTGCCCTTGCTGGAGGCATGGACTTTCACTTTGATGTTGTTGCCCCATTTGCCGGGGTTCTTGGCGGTGATGACGAGGGAGCTCATCGCGGCGGAAGCGGCTTTTGCATCCTCCGGGGCGACACGCATGATGTAGGCGCGGGAACCGCCGTTGTTGAAGAAGGACTCCACCGCATACGGCAGGAAACGGTTGCCGCCGTGGGTGTTTTCGGAGAGATAGCCGCCGAATTTTCTGCGGTACTCGGAAAAGCTGGTGATGAACTCCGGAGTGCCGATGACGGCGCCCTTTTCCGCCATTCCGATAAAGCCGGCCGTGCTCGTGGAGACGCCTTCCATGCCTCTCATGCCGGATTCAAATTCTTCCACATAGACGCCAGGGGAAAGATACTCTGCCATAGTTTGTTTGGGCCTGATTTCTCAGCTTCAGGCCGCTCCTCCTTTGTAATTTTTTTGCTTACTTTTGAGCTTTCATCTGCCCTGGATTGACGACCTGAATGACGCCGCCCCAGTTGCACATAAGTTTGCAGGTATTGTCGACTGCCGGCATCCCGCCTATCAAAACTGTGGGGATTCCGGGCGCCCACGGCGCTGCAGTTGCAGGTACACAGGGCATCGGGGTAAGCACGCCCAACGCTGCTGCCGTCGCGGAAGCCACCGTCGGGTTTGCCATGCTGGAACACATTCCGAAAGGCAAAATATTGACCATCGGTTTGTTATCCATGATGTTCGCCGTGGGGGTTCCCGTGAGCACCTTGTTGGCAGGAAGGACCATCAGGGTCGATGGGGCGACGCCGAAACTGCATTGAAGCATCGCGCCGTTGCAAATCAGCATGCCCATGACTATTTCAGCTCCCTTCCCTCCAGAATTTTTGCGGGGTCTTTGCATACAAAACCGGCCTCCACCGGCATAGAAAACATCCCATCTTCGCCGCTTACTGCGGTGAAGACCCTTGCCACCGGCTCCCCTTCCCTATGGGAAAACGCGAATGCCCTGTCGATCTGATAGACGCCCTCCGCAAGCTTTTTGCGGATGACGAAGGTCTCGAAGGTCTTCCCGCTTCCGACACAGAACCGGAGCCCGGCAAGATTCCTGACACTATAGCCAAGAAGCCCTATTTTTGTCACGCCGTTCTCCTCCGTTTCAATGGAACGGACGGAAAAAGACAGGGTTTCCGGAGCAGGCAAATACAGATAGGAACCGGGGACATGCCCCGATCCGGTGAGCCATTCGCTGCCTGGGTAATATTTACCCGGGCGGCGGAACAATCTGACGGTGACATACCAATTCTGCGTCTCCAGCTCCGATTTTCGGAACCGGAAACGCCGCGGCCGATACCCCGGGCAGTTCGCCGTCACATCGTATTCCTCGGCGTCGACGCCGGTGAATACATAGAAGCCGTCTGGCTTCAGCATCGGTACGGTGCGCCTGCCGTTGACAAGGAAGCCGCAGCCCTGATCGATGATGATTTTTCCTGAAAATTCATCCTCCAGCAGCAGCGCGAAGCTCAGCAGGTTTTTGATGATCACTGGGTCACCTTCTTTCTCTGGATAAAAGCGTCATGAGAACCGGAGGCAGATGCGAAACGCCTCTGTCTTACCGGTTCAGCTGCTCAACCTCGGTCTCGGTGGCGATAACACGGGCAAACGGCGTAGCCTTACGGCTGGAGACAAGCACCGGCGAGACGCTGAAATAGAGGGCTACCTGATAGGGAGTGGAAAGCCCCTGCCAGATCTTTGTTTTATCCTCAAAACTGAGGTTGAGGAACGTGATTCCGGCATCCTCGTCCTCCGGATAGGCGGAGGCGTGCACGGCGGCTACATCCATATAGGGATCGTCGGAGAGCGCCTGGATGGCCCGCCCGAGGATGCGCTGTTCCGCCTGCGCGCCGGAGGCAACCTGCGCGCGGCTGTTGAGAAAGAGCATGTAAAACAGCGATAAGGGTTTGGGCGGGAGCGTCTTGGTGCCGTTTGCATTGCGGATCGGCGCGGAGGAACGGTACTCGCTCATCTCCCGGATATCGTAAAGAAACACGCCGAGCTGGAAATCGCCGTTCTTATCGGTCGGCGCGGCGATCTGGATGGCCTCCGGAGACTGCATGGCCTCCGGGCAGAGCGCTTCCCGCAGTTTTTTGAGCACGGCTTCGCTCATATCGGCGATGATCGAAAAATCAGCCATTTTCTCTCCCCCTTCTACCGAATGATGAAATACATCAGCGTTTCCGTATCGCCGAACTGATAGCATGTGAGATAGGTCAGCTCATCGGCGACATATTCCTTCCGGACAATCAGCCCGGCGTAGTTGATGCTGGAGACTTCGACCCGGAGGCGCATCTGCTTATCCGCCTCGTAGGTGATATTGGAGAACGAGGTCGGCTTCGCGGCGCGGATCATCTCGATGGCGACACAGTCGGGGAGCGAAGGCGCTTCGGAGTTATCGTATTCCTTCGCGTCCGCCGGAACGGCAGGCTCCGCTCCGTTAAACGCGATGACCGAGCTCACCTGCACAAGCGTCTTGTCGAGCTCCTCCTCCGACTGCCAAACGCCGCTGTCCACTTCGTAATAGAGGACGTAGGTCTTTTCGACAAAATCCGGCAGCGAGCTCTCTTCGGAGGTCGACTCCTGAGAGGAACCGGATTCCACGGTCTGGCCGGAGGATTCCCCGATCACTATCGCATCCGTTTCGCCGGCAGACCAACCGGATTCCGCAAGCCCGAGGCCAAAAACCGGCTCATTTTCGGAAGAATATCCGAGCTGCCGGTACATTGCGCCGAGATCAAAAGCCCCCGTGCTTACGGCACCGATCTCGATGGGTTCGCCGATCGGCTCCTGCCCCGCGTAGCTCTCGGAAGCTTCATCCGGCAGGAAGAAGTAACTTGAGGAGCCTTCGGTCCCTTCCGCGGTGTGATCCTGCTCGTACATCTTGACGGAACAGTTGAGCGCGAGGGCGGTTTTTGCCTCCGCATAGACATAGACGCATTCGTTTCCGCAGTAGTAGATGACCGGCGTCTCGGCAAACATCGTTTCGATATCCGCAAGCGTCGCGTCGACCAGAGAGGCATAATTGATATAGCCCTGATACATCGGGCCCGTATAAACGAGCTTTCCGGAGGCGCTGTAAAGGCTGCCGGTGCCCTGCGGGAGCCCCTGGAAGAACTCGCCCTGATAGGTGACGAGGCCGCCGGCGGAATAGCTGGTGCCCGTACCGTGATAGAGCCCGGCGAGGAAGCCGCCGTCATAGATCATGGTGCCCTCCCCGTCGTATTCCTGCCCGGCGCCGCTATAGAGACCGTCTGCAAAGGTGCCGGAATAGACGAGTCCGCCGTCTTCGTTGTAGAATTTTCCTTCGCCGTTATAAAGATTCGAGAGGAACTCGCCGCTGTATTTGATCTTGCCGGAGGGATAAAACTCGGTTCCGGCGCCGCTGTATTCGTTGTTGAGGAAGGCGCCGTTGTAGACGAGCCTGCCCTTGCGGTCGTAGAGGATGCCGGCTCCGGTCGCGGCACCGTTTGCGATGTCGCCGGTATAGCAGACTTTGCCGTCCGCCGCGCGGATGTTGGCCGTACCGGTAAAGCTCTGAAGATCCATGTCGTCAAAGTCGTAGGTGACGTCGGTGACGACGGATTCCGCCGCCTCGACCTGCTCGACGGCCGGCAGATAGTTCCGGCAGACGATGAATACGACCGCGCAGACGCCGACAATCAGCAGCAGAAAGAGCTTTTTGTAGACGTAGATCCTGCCGAATTTGTAGTAATCCTTCCACGAATCCGGCCGCAGGACGATCAGGGATTTGATCTTTTTGGTCAGCGGGGCGATCAGCTTCGCCGTGATGACGTTGACGTTGAACATGCGCTGGATTTTAACCCACAGCGCCTGGAACGGGGCGGTCATGGCGGTGGTCAGGCGCTTGAATGCCGATGCCAGAAGCTTAAACACGGGCGGCACCTCCTTTCCTCAGAAGATCGTTACTCCGCAAGTTTCTTTTCGCAGTTGAAGATGTAATGCCGCGTGACGTTATCGTACTGGTTCTCGCGCAGAACGACCGCAAAGAGGTTCTTGGCGTCGTAGTAGCGGCCCTGATGATAGAGCTCGACGGCTTTATCGAAGGCGTCCTTCGTCTCGTTGATGCGGCGGGTGACCTCCGGCGAGCAGCAGTCGTAGAAATCATAGAGGCCGAAGCGCTGGGCAAAAATCTCGGCCGGATAGCCGATGAAGCGGTTGTAATAATGGGCTGTGTCGATGCCGTCATAGGCGGCGGAGGTCACGATCAGCCGCGAGGAAAGTTCGCGGAAGACATCCTCGTGCGCCGTGATGAAATCAAGCTCCTCGGAGACGGTTGTCGGAATGAGCCGCTTTTCGTCGCCGCAGATGCCATAGTAAACGCCGGCGCGGTGCAGCACGAACAGTACGTCGAGCCGGTTCTGCACGAGATTCTTCGCGTTGCTGGCGTCGATCCGGGCAAGCGCCGAAAGCGCGGTGACGACGGCATTCTCCGGCCCGGCCGGGCAGATGATACGCAGACGCCGCAGGTTTGCGTTGTCCGTCATCAGCACGCCGCCGTTCTCGTCGCAGGTCTCGTTGACGATGTTGAAGAAGCGGTTCGTCAGTTCCTGCGTCTGGGCGGAGGTATAGGCGCTGCCGTCGAGATTCAGGCTGACGGTCAGAACGTCGAATTCCTGCTCGACGCTGTTGCCGAGCTCGACGTCGGAGAGATTGTCTTTCCCCAGCAGGTTGAAAATCCGCTGCGGGATGAATTTATAATAGGTATCACTTAATTTCTGAAGGTTGAAGAGCTGGGCGTCGATGTCATTCGCCATCATGTTGAACACGCGGATGATGTCGGAAAGCTCGTCGGCGGAGCTCGTCTGCAAACGGAAGGAGCGGTTGCCTTTTGCAAATTCCTCGAGGCCCTCCTTGACTTGGTTGAGCGGACTCAGAAGGCGCATAAAGCTGATGGTCAGGATAACGCTGACGGCCAGCGTGAAGATCACGGAGCCGATGATGAAGGTTCTGAGAAACGCGCCGGTATAGCTCTCCGCGTTTGCGACCTGAATGCCGGTCTCAAAGAGGAAGACCGTGTCGCCCGCCGTGCCGCCGATCGGTGTGACACAGGCGATGCGGACGCCATTTTCGTCGCTTAATTTGGCCATCTGCGCGACGCCGGTGTAGGCTGCCTTATGGTAGAGGTTGATCGCATCAATGTTAAGGCCGATCTCAAACGGATAGTAGCAGGGCAGGTCGTGGTCGACGCCGGTGTAGAGCTTACCGTCCTCGTAATAGGCGGAACGGGCGTAGATGTCGCGCGTGTCGATCTGCTGGATCAGATACTGGTAGGCCTCCCCCGAGTAATCAAACGGATACTCGATCTCCTCGAAGCTCTCCGTGCCGAAGAGCGCGGTCAGGAGGTTGCCCTCGTCCTCAACTTTCTTCTCCAAAGTCCCGTAAATGGATTCCCGGTAGTTGTAATAGGAGACACTCCCGAAAACCAGCAGCGCGACGAGCATCAGCGGCAGCGTGGCAAAGAGAAGCTTGACCAGCAGCGCCCGGTTGTTGGAGACGGTTCCGATCAGGGAACGCAGGAGGCCGATCAGCAGAAATGCGGCAAGGCAGATGCCGGCGGTCGTCCAGATAAACGTGAAAATGTTGGAGATCAGGGACGGCTTCACCTCCGAAATCACGGAGATGCGGCCGCCTTCCGCAAAAATCAGGTCGAATTTGTCGCCGTCGACGCTCGGCACTGCGGCAAAGAAGTCGCTTTCGTCCTTCATGGAGATCGCAACGATGTCGCCCGTGGCATACTGGCTCACGCCGGAGAGGGCTTCTTTTCCGGTACGAAGGGTTTCGGTGGCACCGTCGGCGAGTGCGAGCGTCATCATATCACCGCTTACGGCCTCTCCGAAATAGACATTGTCGCTGTCGAGCGCCGCCAGATAGAGCGGATAGATCAGCGTCTCGAGGTCGCGGTTCGGATAGACCTCGCGGGCCTCGGCGTTTTCGGCCGCATAAAAGATCTTGCCGGATTTCGTAAGATAGGCGACGGAGGCACCGGCCGGCACCGCGGAATAGATGCCCTCGTCCCGGTCGATATTGTAGGTCCAGCTGTTTTTGATGGAGACGGATTTCTTTGTGAGAAGATTGTCGAGATCAAAGGAGATGCGCTGAAGAGTGCCGCCGTCCCGGGTGACGCCCATCAGGGTCAGCGTGCTCGAAAGGTGAAGCCAACGGTAATCCGCCGCGCTGTCGTCCAAGACAACGCTCTGGACGCGCTTCCAGAACCACTTCGACATATCGTAGATATCGAGCTGCTGATATTTTTCGTTTCCGGTCATCCGGTCGCTCATCTTTTTGAGCACATAGATATTGCCGTCCGCATCCGCCGTGGTATCAAGGATGGAGACGGTACAGCCGTCCTCCTCGCGGGAGAACCGGACCGTATGCTGCCGGACTCCCTCCTCGTCGACCGTGCTCATGACCACCCGGTTCTCGTCGTACTCGGTGAGCACGGAGACGCCGTTCCCCGCATAGGCGAGATCGGCGATGTCGGTGACGTCATAGGAGACAAAGACGAAATTGAGAAGCACCGCGGCGATCAGAGCAAGCGTACCTGCGAGCACCAGCATGATTTTTGTTGCATGACTCATTTCCTTTTCCTCCCGCGGTCAAATCTCTTCGTCCCCGAAAAACACGTTGCCGATCGTTTCCAGCCCGGCATAGGACGTGTTATCCAGTTTCGACTTGTTTGCATCCCAGCGTATGTAGATCTGATAGAACAGGTAAAACAGGGTGATGGCCGCGATGCCGACGATAAAGATCGTCGTGGAGTGCTCCTTGCACCAGAAGTAGAAATCCTTGAGCCGCTCGACGAATTTCCGCCATCCGGTCAGGAGCTCCCTCGGCTCATCCGGCAGGTTCCGGACAAAGGCCAAGATCGAAGCGAAATTGCGGAAATCCCGGTTCTCCGTCTTTTTGTAAAAGACCTGCAATTCGCTCGGATAGGCGTTTACGTCCTCGCCGAATTTCGGCTTAAACTTCCGCGCCAGCATCGCAAAAACCTTTTCGCCGAGCGCGTGGTAGAACTGGGCGTCGTCCGCATCGGGATTCCAGTCCCTGAAATCCAGAAAATAGTTGAAATAGACGGAGCGGTCGCGCTCGACGTTGACGTTCCGTTCATGGAGCAGCAGCATGCCAACCGAGGCGCAGACCTGCGTCTCCGCACAGACGACCAAAAGGTTTTCGGCCATCTGTTTTTCGTGGGCAAAGTTTTTGGAATAGAGATCCTCATGGGTGGAGAGGCGGTTCTCGTTCCGATAAAGAAAGACCAGACAGTAGGCATCCCCTCTGCTGAAGGAACCGATGAAATCGCTGTTGCTCGCAAAGAGCCCCTCCGCGCCGATCTTCTCGGCGACTTTCTTCCGCACCGAAGGGGCATAGACCGAGACCAGCGTATAAAAGACGTCGGTCGGGCGGTTCATGTCCTGACAGACCGTGATCTCGTTCACGTCGTTTTTTAAGACGGAGCGGATCGGCTCCAGCTTCATGTTCAGCGCTTCAATCAAACTCATTCCCACCTATCTGAGAGGAATTTCGGGGAGCCGGCCTCTTTTTCCGGCGCGGTCAGACCTTAATCTTGGAGATATCCATCTCCGGGATCTCGCGCTTTTTTTGAGAGACGATCGCGAAAGCGTGCGTATAGATGCTCGGATCGCTGAGCGCTTCGACGCGGATCTCGTAAACGCCTTCCTTGCTCGGAGCGGTGTAGACGCCGTTGTTGTCGATGCTGCCGCCTTCGGCATCCAGCACTTTATAATTGCAGGCTTCCGTCGGCATATTGATGAAGACCGGCGAGATATGCGCCGTGGCCTTCGGCGGAAGGACGAACGTATCCGGATGAATCATAATCATCTTTTCGCCCTCATGCTTCGGCTTGATCTTCTGGTTCACTTCGGTCAGCTTGAAAGCGTACCAGCGGATGCGCAGGCTGATCAGGTCGGAGGCCTCGTTCGGACGGATGCCGACGACAAAGGTTCCGCGCTCCGGCAGCACCTTGACCGCGGCGTCGATGTTGTAGAGTCTGTCCTCTTCGGCCGCGTCTCCGGCAAAGATTCCGGCATCGCCGAGGATGATCTCGCTGGAGGTTTCCTTCTCTCCGGGACGGATGAATTCGAGGCCGATATCCACATAGACCGGGCCTTTTCCGAGGCCGTGCATAATTTCTTCTGAAAAGATCGGCTCATGCGGCACATAGCCGAGCCCGAGCGGAAAATCGAAGACTCCGCAGGAGGTGAGTTTCGCGGAATCCGGCTGGTCGGCCGAGGGCGCAAACCGAACCTGCTCCGTACCGGCCGCATGGGAAGCCGGAGCGGCCGGAGTCTCCCCGCCCGCTTTCGGAAAATATTCCGAGAGGCGGGAGAGATCCATCAGCTGCTGGGCGTTGCAGTAATACTGGCCAAACGGCGCGGGAGAGATGCGGTCGATGATGATCTGGTTGTTCTGGCGGATCAGGTCGATCTTCGCGATCCAGAGGCGTTCATCGTAGCTCTCGCCGAGCGCTTTATCCATGGCCTTGCTGTAATAATTGCGGATATAATATGGGGCAAGCTCACCCGAAACCGGCTTGATCTGCGCCTCCGTCTTTTGCTTCAGCGTAAAGGATTCTTGATTTTTTCGGACGGCGAAACCGGACATGGTGAGCGTGATGCTGCCGCTGCTGCCCCAGAGGTAGGCGTCCGGAATCAGCCTTGTCTCGAAAAATTTATTCTCCCCGAAGGAGAGGCGCAGGTTGTTGGCAACCACTTCGGCGGAAGCCTTTCCGTCCGCGGCCTTGAATCCGGGCGTCTCGAGATTGTAGGTGAAGGAATAGTCGCCGCTGCCGGCTGCGAGGCGGCGGATCTCCGTGCGGATCACGACGTCGCAGCCCTGCGGGATGACTTTCGGCGTATACTGGGCGATCTCGACCTCGCTGTCGGCAAAGATCACCTGCCGGGCAACAAAATCGTCGAGCGGCGACGGGATCTTTGCGACGACCTCCTCATCCAGAAGGACCAGCTTGTAGGTCTCGCGGATCTTGTTGTACTGAACACCGGAGCCTTCCTCGCTCATCACGGAATAGACTTCGTCCACCGGCTGCTCGTCGTAGACGATGCCGAGGCAGGCGGAGGAGGTGGCAAGCTGGCTGTAGCCCTCGATCGTGGAAAGCTTAATGACCTGCGTCTGACCGACAACGATCTCGCGGCCGGACGCGTCGAAAGCACAGCCCGCCTGAAGAATGATGGAGACGTCGTCCGCCATGATTACGCCAAGGCCCGCAGCAATGCCGTTGGAACCCGTCACACGGTTGACAAACCTGCGCTTGTCGTTGTAATAGCGCTGTTCCGACTCAAAATCCTTCGCCGTCAACAGCTTGCCGAAATAGTACCGGTTGCGTTCAAAAGGAAAATATTTACGGTTTTGCATCGGTCATCCTGCTTTCTTTATGGAATTCGGTCCTTGATCCACTTTTATCAACAGGCCTTTCGGCCGTCAGGTACGTTCCCGCCGGTTCACTCCGTCGGATCGCCGGGCTTGAGCTTTTTCTTTTTGGACTGAAGGTAGAGAATCGTGCCGCCGCCCGCCGCGATGCCCGCCGCAACGACGCTTATCGCAATCAGGGCGGTCTTGTTCTGGCTGCCTTCCGCTTCCTCATCCGGAACCGTCACCACGAAGCGCCCGAGGCTGTCCGTCTCCACATAGGCGATGCCGCCGGAACGTCTGGTCGAAAATGCCTCAACCGTGCCGTTATCCTTGACCAAAGCGAGCTCGACGATGGAATTCTGATACTCGGCGTCGATCGCAAGGCCGAACTCAAAGGTACCGCCCGGCTCAACCTCGTCGCCGTCCTTCATCAGGCGGACCTCATAGACCTTGACGACCTTATAGCCGTTGATGTTGGTCACGCCGACCTCCTCGGCCGAAGTGATCGTGGACTCGGTAATCACCAGGCTGGCATCGGAATCAAGCACGTCTTTTTCGGAATCGACGAGCGCGCCGTATTCGGTGTTGGTGAGCATGACGTCCGTGTAGGTCGGGCCGCTCTCGCTGTCGCTGTACGTCCTTCTGCTGGCGAGCCTGCCGGTGGACGTGCCGATCTCGGCGGAGGCCATATCCCCTGCCGGAGTCTCGTCGACCGGCACCCGCACCGTGTAGGTCGCGCTGTTGACCGCGCTGTTGTGGAGGTTATCCCTGACCGCGATCGCCTTGATCGTGGCCGGCCGCGTCACCGTGATCGGGCCGGAGTAGAGCGTCATGGAATCGAGGTTATCTTCACTCGGCGTGACGCCGGAGGTGGAGTAATAGATCGATGCGCCTTCCGTTGCGCTGGTGATTTCGACAGCGGTGCCCTGATCGACTTCGCTGCTCGTGATGCTGAATTCCGGAGCGGAGACCGTGCCGGCTTTCGTATAGACGAACTGGGCGATGTCGCTGTTGGTCTTGCCCTCGACCACGCAGACGGCCTTGATGACGACGGAATCCGTCAAGGTGATCGGATCCTTATAAAGGTTGCTGGAGGTCGTTGGGTCGGAGCCGTCGGTGGTGTAGTAGATGGCGCCCTCCGTCACGGAGAGCTCGATGGACGCGCCGCTCATAAAGTAGGAGCCGGACGCGACGCTGGAACTCGGGGCAGCGGCCTTTTCCATAATGGTATAGGTATAAGTGGCGATGGTGCCGGGGTTGCCCTCGTCGTCGAAGATACAGATCTTGAGCACGACGGATTCGCCCGGATCTCCGTAAATCTTTACGGAGGTGCCGTCGTCGCTGTCTTCGGTCGGATTTTCTCCATCCGTTGTGTAATAGATGGTGCCGCCGACGCTCGAGGTCATCGTCACGGTGGTGCCGCTTGTGATCACGGAGCCATCCGCCGGGCTGACCGTTAGATATTGCTCGCTGGAAGCGATTGTGTAGCTGTAATAGGAAACGTCGCTCGGCGTAGTCTCTTTGAGCATCGCATAGGCGGCGATGACAACCGTGTCTCCCGCCTTTCCGTTGATGAGCACGCTGCTGCCGTAAAGGGCCTCTCCCGCGGCGACCGCGGCAATCGGATCGGAGCCGTCCAGCGTGTAGGCGTAGGTGATATTCGCAATCTGCGTGCTCGTAAACGTCTCGCTGAGCAGGCTCGATTCTCCCGTATCGAGGTCGGTGACGGACTTCGTCTTCAGCGTCACTTTCGAGCCGTTTCCAACGAGGCTGCCCGTGGCGATCGACGCCGTCGGCGCGGAAAGCTGCGGCAGGGCGTTGTAGGTCAGCGACGTGGTCGCGCTGACCATACGGTTCTTGACCGCATACGCCTTGATCCTCGTGGTCTGGCTGATCGTGATGGTCTGGCCGGCCGTGAAGGTCATGCTCTCGTTCTGAACCGGCTCTTTGGGCTCGGTGCCGTCCGTCGTGATCTCATAATAGATGATTGCACCGCTCGTGATCGTGTTGAGCGTGATCGTCGTGCCCTTTTCGACGTTCGATGCGCTTGGGATGGAGCCGTAGACCGCATTGACTTCCGCCGGAAGCTGATAGAGGAATCTCGCATAGTCGCTGGTGGAATACTCCCGTTTGCCGTCGGTATCGGCCTCCATCGCGGCGACCGCAAGAATCGTATAGGTGGTCTTGAGCTTCGTCTTCATCGCGATGCCGGTCGAAGGATCATAGAGCAGCGTGATGTGCGGGTTTGCCGTATCGTAGGCATCCAGCGCGGATGTCGCGCCGGCGTACTCCTGATAGATTTCGCTGTCCGTCTCCGGAGCCGAGCCGTTTTCCGTAATATAGGCATCATATGCGGCCTTGGCAGTCGTGTAGGCCTCAAGGAACGGTGCGCGCGCATCGCAGGTATCCGGATCCGGAATCGAGCCGTCCTCGGTATAGTAGATCCGGGCGCCCGGCGTCTCGGTGAAGAGCGAGATGGTCTGGCCGGGCTCCACGATGCTGATCTCCCCGTTTGTCTCGATGGCGGGAGCCACCGCGGTGACGGGAGAGGCCTGTTTCAGCTCATAATCGAAACGGTATTCCGTACTGTCCGCATAGAGGCTGTGCGTCACCATCGCATAGATCGTGAAGATCTCGCTGCCGGAATCCGGATCCATCGGGATGCCGGTGTTCGGATTGTAGATCTTCGTCGCAAGCGTATCGGTACCGGCAACAGGATCATAGCCGTATTCGGTCAGGATGTCGTCCGGCGTGCCGTTTGCCGTATATTCGGCAATGGCGGCGTCAAGGGCGATGCGCTCCGGATAATTCGGCAGCGTGCCGTTTGTCGTGTAGTAGATGGTCGAGCCGGTGACGCCCGCGGTCAGAATGATCTTATCGCCGCGCTTGAGCGTCGTCGGTTCCGCCGTGGAGGTGCTAGGCGTCGCGGTGATCGGGCCGAGCTGGAGAAGTTCGTAGTCGAAGCGATAGATCTCGCTGTCCTCATAAAGCCCGTTGTTATGTACCGCGATGGCATGGATTGTGAAGGTGGTGCTTCCGGTTTCCGGATCCATCCGGACGCCGGTGCTGGAGCTGTAAATCAGCGTTGCAAGCGTATCCGTGCCGTCGCCGTCGTAGCCGACCACGCTTTGATCGTAGCCGTTGTAATATCTGCTCAGCAGGGAGATCTCGTTCGGCAGCAGGAACGCCGAGTCGTAGCCGTAATCCTTAAACTTGGCAATGGCGTCGTCGAGGGCGATTCTGGTATCCGGATTCGGCATCGAGCTGTCGATCGTGTAATAAATGGTCGTGTTGGTCACGCTGGTGCTCAGATTGATCCGGCTGTTGCGCTTGATCGTGGTCGGTTCCGCGGTCGAAGTCTCCGGCGTCGCGGTGATCTCGCCAATCTTCGTCAGCGCATTGATTTTAAACAGGAAGTTTGCGACCGGGCTGGGCCCATAGCCGCCGTATTCGCCGTCGCCGTCCGCATCCTCCGCGCTGACGATCACCGCGCTCACATACAGGGACATCTGGCTGTTCTTGGTGACGACCAGCGCTCCCGTATACAGGCAGGTATCCGGCTCTTCCTCATAAACTCTGCTGTAATAATCCCGGGCGTCGCTGCTGTCGATCTGATAGCCGCTCCCGTTCGCCTTATTCTGCGCAAGCCAATCCGCGAACGCAATCTCCCAATCGATGCGCTCCTGTGGATCCGGCGTGACGAGCGTCGTGCCCATCGTGTAATAGATATTCGCGTTGATGTTGTCGCCGGAGAGCAGACGGATATAGTCGCCGACCGAGACCTGCGTGTAGTTGCCGTCTTTATCCGGCGTGGCCGGATCGGAGGTCGGCGCGGTGGCCTTCGGACGTACCGTGAATTCGAAATGCACCGGCATGCCGTCGGAGACCTTGCTGTCACCCGCGATGTCGTTGACCAGCACATAGTAGCTTTCAACCGTGCCCGCCGTAGCGCTCATGGTAAACACATCCGCGCCGAGCACATTGCTCTCGTATCCGTTGGACTGGATCTTCGGCTGATAACTGGTATAGGTGGAATAGACGGTACCGCCGTCGGTGTTGTAGGAGAGGGTCGGAACCAGATAGGAACCGCTGTCGAGCGTGAGCAGGCTGTCGTTCCCGTCTCCGTCCTTGGTCGGATCCATGCCCTCCGGAATATCGTCGTCATTGATCTTGAAGGCGATCTCCATGCCTTCCATCACGGTGATCTGGATGCCGTCGGTGTCGGGATCCTCGTCGGTGAGTTCCCCGCCCGGGATCGCGTTTCCGTCCTCGTCATAGTCAACCGTGCAGGCGACCGGATCGGAATAATAGGCCTCAAACTGGAGCGCGGCCGAAGCGACCGCCGGCGCCGTATAGATCGCGCTGTAGGTCGGAATGAAGATGGCTCTCACATACATCACGCCGGCTTGGGCATCGATGTCGAGCGGGATCACATCTCCCTTATTATATTCCTTAATATAAGTACCGACCGTGCTGTTCGCATCGAGGGAGGTGGTCGTGTAGTTCTTTGTGGTGTAGAGAATCTTGCCGGCCGGCCCGGAGTAGCCCTCTTCGAGGCTCGGGTGGCTCAGTGTGACGACGGTGGAGGCGCTGTCTCTGGAATAATAGGTTCCGCTGTTATAGGCCGCGCCGTTGACCAGAATGGTGACCGGATCAATGCTCTGGCGGGTACTGAAGGCCGCCGTGCTGGCAAAGCTGACCGCCGCCGTCGACAAACTTGCGGTCTTGGCCATCGCATTGACATACATGGTCCTGACCTGACTTCCGCCCACAGTCTCCGGGAACAGGAAGCTGCCGGTGTATTTATATACCGCGCCGGCTTCGAGCGTCGTTCCGGAGGTGTAATCCGCCGCGAGCGTGCCGTTGAGGGTACCATCCGCATTGAGCGGCGTGATCGGCTGCACCATGGAGCCGCCGACCGTATAGTAAGAAACAGAGAAGTACACGGTCGAGACGTTGCCCGAAATGCTCGGGCAACTGATTGAGATGTTTTTGTAGCTGCTGTCGATGGAGATCTTCGGCTGCGGCGTTCTGGTGCCGACGTTGAGGTTGGCCTCGGCGGTATTTTCCGCCTCATACCAGGTGGTCACAACAATATCGTAACCGGCGGCCAGCGTATCGAGGCTCGTGCCGTTGGAGGCGAGCTTCTCCGCCTTTCTCATCTCGTTAAAGTTGAAGGAGAACGAATGGCTGCCGAACGAGGAACCCGTCCAGACGCCGCCGTCGGTATTGCCGACAACCCCTTCCGGAGAGAAGCGCACCCAGAAATCCTCGCTGTTTACGGTCGTCGTCCAGGCCGTTACGTCGGTGTTGACCGCGGCGGAATCACATTCCGATGCGTCGCAGGTGTTGTTGCCAAGCTTTATGCAGACGACCTCGCTGGAATCCATCGAACGTCCGGCGGAATCCGCCTCGGACTGTGCCCAGATGAACAGATAGGAGTCGCCGTAGGTGCTCGACCACGGATATGTAACGCCGGCGGAGGTATAGGTGCCTCCGCTGACGGTGACGCCGTTTGTATCTTTGGAGTTATAAGTCGGCAACGTGGCGATCAGGACATCCAGTTCGTCGGCGCTCTTGCCGCCGAGCGTATCCGAGACGCCGGTACCCGTGAGCACCGGGAAGTTCTGGGATTCCGCATCGGCGCTGGTGTTATGATAAAGGATATACCGGATCAGGCGCTGCTCGGAGTTGGAGGAATAGCTCGGGAAGCCGACTTTGACGTTAAAGCTCGCCGTGTTGTCCTCCCCGATGAACCAGGTCTTGTTGGTCGCGATCTGTGTCGGAACGGAATCGCCGGTTGCGAGGAAGCGATAACCGGAAAGGACATCCTCATCCTGCGCAAGGGCAAGATATCCGGCCTCCGGTTCCTCTTCCGCCGCCGTCCAGCTATAGCTGTTGGAGACCTGAACGATAAACTGGAACGTGACCGTTTGGCCGGAGTAGGCATCCGTCGCCTTCACCTGGAACGTGCCGTCATAGTCGGAGGGACCCGTGATCGTATCGTCGTTCAGGATGTCCTCCTTGAGCGTGACCTTGTAGATATTTTTGTCAGTGGCATCCTGACCCTCGGAGTCTATGTAATCCGAAATATCGCCGTTCGTTCCACTGACGATGGAAACGCCTTCCCATGTCCAATCCGCCGCCGCGGCGCTGGAGGTGACCTTAAAGCTCAGCTCTTTGCCTGTGGTCGGGGTAACGGCGGAGGAATAGGCGCTGAAATTGCTCTGGCCGTTATATTTTATGTACTGGCTCAGCACCGGAATGACCGCATAGCTGAGGGTGACCGATTTATTGGCCGAGGCGGTCGCCCCGGTATAATACGTCACTGTGCAAGTCAGCGTGATCGAACCGGAATAAGCGTTATAAGGTATCAGATATCTTGCCGTCGCCAAGGAGGCAGTACTGGAATCCAGCGTCACGCCCGTGCTGCCCGCGCTGATGGTCCATGCGTAGGATTTGGCCAAGGCAAGACCCGTGACCGATCCGGTCAGCGTACCGCTGCTGCTGCCGCTTGTAGAGCTGTTCGGAATCGTTGCGCTGGTGACGCCGGAGATGCTGACACTCTTTTCCGCGGTATTGAACGTATAGGTCGCCGCATAGTCCGTGAGCGCGGTGCTGTTGTTGTACGGCGTGACCGTCAGCGTCACCGTGCTGCTCGGGCTGGAACCGACCGTGACCGTTGTGGAGGAGCCGGTATCGCTGCTGAGCGTGCAGCCGCTGCCGGTGGAGAGGCTCCACTTCCATGCGGTCATATGCTGGGTGTCGATGTTGGAGTTGACGCCGAACGTGAGCGAATCGCCCGGGAGCGCATATTTGTTCCCTGTTGCGCTGTTTTCAAAATCCGAGACCAGCCCCGCTCCGCCGTTGACCGACGAGAGCTGAACGCTCGTGTTGGCGCTGGTCACCGTCACCGTGAACGTGACTTTTGTGCGGTCCGTACTCGTTCCATAGATCCCGGCGGAGGCATAAAGCTTGTTCTGTGTCGTGGCCGTCGAGGTTGACGAAAGTTTCTCGTCCCCGGTGCCGGCTTTCGGCGTAATCGTGATCTGATAGGTGTTGTGCGCCGCGTCGGTCTGGGTGGAATTATACCGGAACGTGATGCTCTTGGTATAGGAAGAACCGCTGGGGATCGTAACATAGCTGGAGGCCGTGGCATCGGTTACGGTGCTGTCGACGTAGGCGACGTTCCAGGTCCAGTCGGCGGCGGCAAAGATCATATGGCTGCCGGTGAGCGTAAAGGTCCCGGTCTTGGTGCTCCCTGTCGGGACGAGCACGGTATAGGAGCCGCTCGCGTCGCTGTTTGAATCCTGAATACCGACGATCGGCCTGACCGGAAGGCTCTTTGTGAGCACGACCGCATGGCTCTGGTCGAACTGATTGGCAACCGTTGCCTGCACGACGATATAGCCCGGAAGAACATCGTCCGTGTTGACCGAATAGGTCTCGGCGGAGGTGGAGGAACCGAATACGCTCTCGCCCGGGCATTTCTTCTGCCAGCTGACGAGAGAAGGCGTCTCGGTCGGGTTCCATGCGGAGCCCGAAACATTTTCATAAGTATATAGATAGGTACCCGCGGAGATGGAGAAGGTGGCGCTTGCGGTGCTGTCCTCCACAAGGTTCTCCGGCGTACAGGCGATCGTATAGGACTTGAGCGGATTCATGACCGCCAGGTAGAAATCCTTCGTGGTCGGGTCGGTACCCTTGGTCGTGACTTTCAGCGTGAGCACGTTATACTGAAGCGTGCTGTTGTAGGTGCCGCGCTCGGTGGATGCCAGCGTCAGGACGCCGGTACTTGCGTTGACCGAGGTGCCGGACGCGCTGTTTCCGGAAAGCGACCATGTGACGAGCCCGCTCATGCTGGTGATCCCGCGCGCCGTCGCGTTAAACAGGTAGGTGCTGCCGGGATAGACGCCGTAAGAATCGCCATAGGTGGTCGGAAGCGTATAGCTGCCGGAGCTGTCCGGCATGATGCCGGTGATCGACGGGATCAGCTTGATCTGTCTGGTGATGGATTTCGTGGTGGAGGCGCCGGAGATGGTAACCGTCACTTTTGCGCTGATCGTAACGTCGTAGGACTCGGTGGTGCTGATGGTCAGCCCGCTGGAAAGATCAAAAAATCCGTCCGGCTTGCCATCCGTGCGGTTGGTCAGATAGACGTTGTGGGCGGAATCCTGCGCCGAGAGCTCCACCGTCACATTGCTGGTGGTGAGGCTGTCCAGGTTGGTGCCTTCGAGCTCCGCGGCCACACGGTAATAGCCGCCGGTTTCAAGTTTCGTCGGCTCGGTGTCGCTGAGCTCAATATAATTTTCGTAGTCGCTCTCGGCGATCTTACCGGTGGAATCGGCCGGATACAGACGGAGGTTCACCCCGTCGACGGAGGTGGCACCCGCCGATACGCTCGCGCCGGTGGCTTTTCCGAATTTGCCCTGTGTATAGAAGAGAACCTTGAAATAGAGCTTGACGGAATCATAGAGATCGGAAGAGATCCCTCTCACCGTGATCGTGCCGTCGGAGGCGCCGCTGGTCCAGCTGATGGTCGGATCCTGCGGCAGGGGGGCAAACCAGCTCATCGTCAGTTTGCCGGTGGTGGAGAGCGTCCAGACGCTGCGGGTAGTGGAGCCGTTCAGCGCGGAAACCGCTGCGCTGCTGTTGAGGTCGGAGATCACATAGGTGCTGTTCGACACCGGGCCCGCAGAGGTGGTATAACAGGAACCGGACGTGCCGGTAGAGAAATAGGAATAGGAATTGACCATCGCAATGTTGTTTGAGGAGGCGCCGCCAAGTACCGCGCTCGTCATAAACACATTGGACGGCACGCTTGTATTGGTCATGTTGTTGGCGATGGCCGCCGAGGAGGATTTGCCGTCATATCTCACATATTGAGGGGCAAGCGTCCTGCAGCAGTTTTGCAGAGACATATAGCTAAAAATATTCGAGATGTATTCTAAAATATATGCATTATCGAAAGCCTGCTGGTAGCAGATGGCGGAAACGACGGGGCTCGCCACCGCGCAGCTGGAAATGGTATTGCTTGAGGAATTTTCGCAGCTTCCCGCAATGCCGCCGGCAAGGACCTCCTGCCCGAAAATGAAACGGCTGATGGGAGAGGAGTTGTTTGTGCTCTGCGAATCGTTGCCGGAGGCCGAGACCAATGCGTTGGTATAGCAGTCCTTGATCGCCGTCCCGGATTTGCATACGCCCACGATGCCGCCCGCAAAGACGTCATAATAGTTTTCGTTTGCATCTCCGGAGATGTAATCGCTCGCTGTGTTGTTTACATAAGAATAATGGTTATCGGAATAGACGAGGGAGACGCCTATGTCGAAACCGGACCAGACCTCGGTGACCGAGCCTCCGCCGGATCCGCCCACCACGCCGCCGACGTAATAATCCGTGCGCTCATTGCACTTGTCGGTGGAGACGCCCTTGATCGTGGTTTCACTGAACTTAACCGCGCCGCAGAGGGAGGAGACTTTTTCGATCTTCGCTCCGTTTTCCATATAGCCGACCAGACCGCCTATGTAGAGGGAGTCGTAGATATCGTTGCCATCCCCCGCCGTATCGGTCGGATCGACGTCGTCAAAGCCCGAGGCATCCAGATAGATAACCGTTTCGGCGTTGTTTGTAAACGTGAAGTTCAGGAGCTGAAGCGTGCCGCCGTTCAGATAGCCGACAAGGCCGCCGAGATAGGCCTTTCCGCTGCTCAGGAGGGCGCTGTTCGTCAGGAGGCCTTTGGAAAAATCGACCGCCGTACCGGAGGTTCCGGAATAGGTAAACGTGACCGTATTCAGGTTTCCGGTCAGTTTTCCCCGGAATTCCTTCAGCGAGCCGGTGCCCCATTCCACCGTGACGTCCCCGACCAGATAGAAGATGTACCCTTCTCCATAATCGTTTTCAAGCGTTTCCACGGAGGAGGAGCCGTCCTGGTAAAGCTCATCTTTATTGATGAACTTGGCAAAATCCGCCCAGCCGTTCTCGCCGATATAACCGATTTTATTGGTTGTGTCGAGATGAAAATACCGATATTCCGTATAGGCGGCCGCCTCTGTCTTTTCGGTGGAGACAATCGCCGGAATCAGGATGGCGGAAATCAGTAGCACAAATGCAAGAATCGTGACCAGAATGCGTTTTTTCATTCTATCCTGCTCCTTTCCGAAGAGAACATCATCCCGAGCTTCTGGGGAAACGCTTTTCCCTGTTTATTATACTCGAGCCGCGCCGCTTCCACGACATCGGCCATCGAAATGGGCCGTTCCTGCGAGGCCGCCAAGTATGCCGCGTTGACCGCCGCATTGCGGATCCCCGCGCCGGTGAGCTCCAGATGATCGGCGAGAAGCCCGTAATCCAGCTCTTCTTTCGGCGCCTCCTCCGGGAAGATGTGTTCCCAGAGCGTCCGGCGCATCTTCTCATCCGGCACCGGGAAATAAACCATATATCCGATCCTGCGGCGGAAGGCCTCGTCGAAATTCTGAAAGAGGTTGGTCGCCATCAGGATGATCCCGTCGAACTGATCGGTCCGCTGAAGCAGGTAGGCGATCTCGGCATTGCTGTATTTATCCTGCGAATCCCCGGCGTCGCTCCGTCTCGAAAAGAGGGCGTCCGCCTCGTCAAAAAAGAGGATGCATCCGGAATTCTGGGCGCTGTCGAAAATTCTGCCGATATTTTTCTGCGTTTCGCCGATATACTTGCTGATCACCTGTGAGATATCCACGCGGTAGAGCCGGAGACCAAGCTCGTTGGCAACCACGCTCGCCGCAAGGGTTTTTCCGGTTCCGGAAGCTCCGTAAAAAAGAGCGGAGATCCCTCGGCCGTACGGAATTTTCTTTTCAAATCCCCAATCCCGGAAGACCCTGTACCGGGCCTTCGCGAAGGCGCAGATGTCGAGAATCTGCTGTTTCTGCGCCGGAGGAAGGATCAGATCCTCCATCGTCTTGTTGGTCCGGAAAAGCTGGGCGTTCCCGGCAAATTCCCGGCTGTTGGCGCTGCGGAGTTCCTCGAGCTTTTCGGCCTCGGAGAGCGTCTGCCGGCAGAGCGTTTCGCCCCGGATCCGGCGGGCGGCCTCCATGATCTGCCCCGGCGTCATCGCATAAAAGCGGGAGACCTCCTCCCACCCAGCGGATTCCCCGCCAAACCAGTAGCGGAAGGCGACCAAGCGCTCCTCCGCCCCGAGGTCGGGCAACTCCCGATCCAGCAGGGCGCATTCCCCCGCCGGGCTGAAACCCATGTCTTTCGAGGTGAGAAGAAGCATTCCGCAGCGTTCCTCAAGGGAGACAATCCATGATTCCCGGTGCTCCTCCGCATCCGGAACCAGCGCCAGTGCGTTATAAAGGGCGGAAACGGCGGCAGCGGTGCCGGGGTCCATCTCCGTTTTTAAAATCAGCAGATTGCAGCCGCGGCGCTCCGCGAGCTTCCGGAAAGCAAACGTTCTGCCCTGCCCCGCCCTGCCTTTGAGCAGGATGCAGGCCGGGTAGACGTCCTTTTCTGCGGCGGAATCGAGGAAGGCCCCGAACTCCGCAAGCAGCGTCTCCTCCCTGAAATACGGGCCGACCTCCGCGCAGGGGTCGAGGTACGCGCCCTCCGGCAGATCCGGCGCGCGTTCCATCAGGTAATCCACGGCGGCCGGCTCGAGACATCCGCTTCCGGCGCTGCGGAAGACCGGGGAAAGCGCCCGGTTCTCCATCCCGATCCGGGACATCCAGCCAAGGAGCTCCTTCTCCGAAGGAACCGTACTTTCTGAAAAGAGCTTTGCACAGCAAAGCTCAAATACCAACGCTTCTTTATCGTCAAGGCCATAGACCGCTTCGATTTTTGCCGCAGGAAACAGAAGGCCGGAAGCGGCTCTCTGCGCTTCCAGTTCCCGGTGCATGGCAAACAGCTTCTCGGCGCCGTAGCCCTTCGCGGCCGCATCGCCGATGGCACGGATCGCATCCCGATAGGAACCTGCGGTCATCTCCTGCATCCTTCTTAACCCTCAGCTTTCGTGGTTTTTGAGTCTTTCTTTTTGTTCCGCTCCCCCGAAGCATCCTCCGCGGCGGCGGCATTCTCCGCCTTCAGGGCGCGCTGCATCCGGATTGTGCGGTAATAATCGAACATTTTGATCTTTTGTAAATCGAAGGTCATGTTGATTCTGTGGAAGAAATTGATGCTCATCAACTGCTTTTTGCTGAAGAGAGCCTCGAGATCCTCCATCTGCTTCTCGGCGGCACCCTGTTCGGCGCGGAGTGCTGCGACGGCGGCATTCTTCTGCCCGTATTCCTTCTCCGTCTCCCGGCCATTCAGAATCTCCTGAATCTGTGCCTTCCTTTCGGCCTGTTCGGTCAGCAGGTCAAGGCGTCTCTCCTGTTCCTCGCTCCGGAGCAGAAACGGCATCGTCTTGCGCAGAGCTCCGAGATTCGCCCTACCGAGATACGGCCGGACGGAGGATTCATCCCACGGTTTGTTCTGCGCTTTATAAAGGATCACCGAGCTGTTCGCGATTCTTCGGGAGGACCAGGCGAGATTCTGGTTCGCATAGGCGCCGGTCTTGAGCTCCTTCATCCCGCGGATCTCCATATAGGACCGCTGAAACGCATACGGCGCGGAATCATAGAGGGAAGTTTTGATGTTTGCATACAGGAAAGCCTGATCCCGGCCCGGATGATAACCCATCTGAATGCGGCCGTACAGGGTGTCGAGCTTCATCAGGCGGTCGTAGGAAAAATCCTCCGCCGTTTTTTCGCTCTGCTTGAAGTCCTCGACCCGGACATGCTCCTCAAAGCGGTTGTAGACGATGTGCTGCGGCGCGGAAAGGCGGTTTTTCAGTTCTTCCCGGTCCTTTTTCTCCTGCTCCAGCTTTTTTCGCTGAAGTTCCCTGCCGGCCATCCTTCCGCCTCCCTGAAAAAGGGCACTGTGCACCCTATAATATGACTAATTATATTGTATTTGCTTCCAGGAACATGTACAACTGACCGAAAGTACAGGTTTTGACAAAAATTTTCAAAGAGATCCCGGGTATCGGCCCCGGATTGAGTCAAAAAGAAAAAAGGCCCGCATACGCGGACCTTTGTACGGACGATTTTTGAGGAATTTAAAGAATGCCGCGGACTTTCGCCTCTTTCAGAGCCGCAGTACGGCTGGAAACGCCGAGCCTTTCGTAGACGTTGCGCAGATGAAATTTAACGGTTGTGAGCTTGATGCCGACCTCCTCGGCGATCTCGCTGTTGGTCTTGCCCTCCTCCAGAAGCCGGAGCATCCGGATCTCGGCGGCGGTGCAGTCGGCCGGCGGCAAATCCGGAGCCTTCTTTTTCTCCGAAAGATAATCCGGATAAAGAAGCGCAAAGCATTTCGCCGATTCCGTCAGCTGGGCCACAAATTTTGCGGAGCCCTCGTGCTGCTCCGGGCTGCGGCTGTATTTCAGCAGAAGATGATAGGCCGGAGCGCCAAAATCCGCAAAGGCGCGGACGTAGCCGTAGGTCTCTGCGGAAAGGATCGCCTCGCCCAGACGCTCCATGGCGAGCACGTCGCTGCCGAGTCTTTCGCAGGCAATTGCCTCCATGACGCCGCATTCGATCATATCGAGCGTACGGCTCTCCGCGGTAAAAATCTGGCGCAGTTCCTCCGCAAGGGAGACCGCCTCGGTATATTTTTCAAGCGCAAGGTAAACCCTTGCCCGCACCGTCATCCGGTAGGCGTTATCCGGGCGGATGCCGTCCCATTCGCTCCCCGATTTTTCCGCGAGCCAAGCTTCCGCCTCCTCCGTGCAGCCGCCCAGAAGAGAAAACCAGGCACAGAGCGCTTCGTAATTCGGCACGAGCCAGTCGGCGCCGCGCTCCTCCAAAATGTTCCCAAGACGGCTGAGTGATTCCTGCCAGCCGCGGCCCGAAGGATCGAGCGCGCGGATCCTCGCATAGACCGCATAGACGGCAAAGAGAATATCCACATCCTTTGAAATAAAGGCCCCTCCGATTTCCATGGAGGCGGCAGGAATGTTGTTTTTCTCATACAGGAGTTCCGCCTTTGCGCATTCGATCCTGCCGGAACCCGTGTCACCGTAGATCGCCTGAATCATGGGGCGTACAATCTCCGCAACGGCGCCATAATGCTGGCCCCAGACGGAAAAGTCCCGGCCGCCGCGGAGCACGCTCGGGTAATTGGCCGTGGCGGAGATGGCGAGCGGAGAGACGGTATCCCGGTCGTTCGCCAACACGGCGAGCATCAGCAGCACCCTTGAGCTGTCGGTCTTCGGCAGCATGAAAGAGGCCCGACAGATGCATTTTTCCGTCAGGCTCCGGCAGGAACTGTCCGCCCTGCACCCGCTGCGAAGTTTCATCAGGCGGGAGTACCAGCCGGAGACATCCTCGCTCCTGCCCTCGTACCAGGCGAACTGCATCTCCTGGATGCAGTGCACCGGGGAGGCCGCGCGGTACTCCTCCGGAATCTCATAAAAAAGCGACCGAATCTCCTCCTGCTCATCTTTGTTAAGGTGGTTCATATCCACCTCGCAGAGCACGGAAACCGCGTCGCCGTAATCGGAGGCCGCAATGCTCCGCTGGGCTTTCCGAAGAAGCTCCCTGTCGAGCATAGGCACACCTCCTATATTAATATAGAAAAAATTATACCATTTTTTCATATTGAAGAAAAGAAAAAAAATTAAAATTATTCCTGTTTTTTCGCAAAAACGGAATTCCATGCCGTATTCTCCATCTCGGACTGCTCAAAAATATTTCGGAAAGCACTTGATTTTTAGACAGGCATTCGGTATAATATCACAGTGCCGTGATAAGCGGCAAGGAACTTGAGCAGCGATGGAGATGTCGCCTAGTTGGTCGAGGGCGCGCGACTGGAAATCGCGTAGGGGTCAAAAGCTCCTCAAGAGTTCAAATCTCTTCATCTCCGCCATTAAAGAAAGCCGGTAACCGCATGATAATGCGATTCCCGGCTTTCTTTATTTTTTAAGCGACACCGGTATGGGCACCATTTTTTTGTATTGCTCATTGATAAAGTTGCCGCCTTTTTTCCGCCCGTCAGCGGAAACTGCCAAGAGATTGCAGAATATCTGTGAAGAAATACCAGGCATGATTGCAAACCGGTGATATTCGGCGTATAATATGAGTACATGAGCATATAGGGATTCCGGGGAGGTGATCGTAAGCGTGCAAATGACCGATATTTTCAAGGCTCTTTCGGATGAAACGAGGCTTCGCATATTATCGCTGGTTCTGAGCGGCGAGATGTGTGTCTGTGAAATTGAGGATTGTCTCGATCTGACACAGTCCAATGCCTCCAGGCACTTGACTGCGCTGAAAAACGCTGGAATTCTACTGAGCCGCAAACAGGCACAGTGGACTTATTACAGATTAAACGACGACTTCTGTAATGAAAATCAGGAGCTGATTCAGTATCTGGCGGATAAACTAAAATTCCTTTCCACGTATGAATCCGATAACCAAAAAAGAGAACTCTGCAAACAAAAAGACCTGTGCTGCAAACCAAAAAAGTGACTTTTTCTCCGAGCAGAAAAAAAGCCACAGACATTGGCGTCTTTTTAAGACATCTTCCCATATGAAAAATCCCGTGTAGGGCGGCTGATGCGCTTATTCCCGTGAAAATTTCAAATACTATAAAACATCGGTTCCCGCGGCCAAATATCAATCATCGTCAATAATTTTTTTGTTAAGGAGAGGATCCATATGAAAAAAATGATCATCTATGAGCCGGCTATGTGCTGCTCCACGGGTCTCTGCGGAGTCGGAGTCAATCCGGAACTGCTCAGAATATCGACCGTCCTTGCCAGCCTTGAAAAAAACGACATCAAGGTTGAAAGGTATAACCTGACGAACGCGCCGCAGGAATTCGTCAAGAATGCGGAAGTCAATCAGCTGATTTCAAGGGGCGTCGATGTGCTTCCCATCACCGTGCTGGACGGAAAAGTGGTTATTACCAAACGGTATCCGACCAACGACGAATTCATCTCCATGCTCGATGTGCCGAGAAGCTATTTGGGCGTAAACAAGGCGAAAGTGACGCCTAAAACTTCGGGCGGCTGCGGCTGCTCCGGCGGAAATTGCTGCGGATAAAGGAAGGTGCTCTGATGGAACTGTTTCGTCCGGAGGCAATGAACCTCACAAAATATTTATTTTTCACCGGCAAGGGCGGCGTGGGTAAAACTTCGGCCGCCTGCGCCACCGCCGTCACGCTGGCCGATGAAGGAAAAAAGGTGCTGCTCATCAGCACCGACCCCGCGTCGAATCTTCAGGACGTTTTTCACACGGAACTGACCAACAAAGGCATGCCCATCGAGGAAGTGCCCAATCTGATGGTGGCCAATCTTGACCCTATTGAGGCGGCGGTGGAATACCGCGAGAGCGTGATCAGCCCTTACCGCGGCAAACTGCCGGATGCCGTTCTTACCAATATGGAGGAGCAGCTTTCCGGTTCCTGCACGGTGGAAATCGCCGCATTCAACGAGTTTTCCAATTTTATCACCGATCAGAAAGCGCAAACGGAATATGATTATATCATTTTCGATACCGCGCCGACCGGCCATACGCTGAGAATGCTCCAGCTGCCGTCCGCATGGAGCAATTTTATCAGTGAGAATACACACGGCGCCTCTTGTCTGGGGCAGTTGTCCGGGCTGGAAAGCAGAAAAGAGATCTATAAAGAAGCGGTTGCCACGCTGGCGGATGGAAAACTCACCACGCTGATTCTGGTAGCCCGTCCCGAGATCTCGCCTTTAAAAGAGGCGGAAAGAGCGGCAAAGGAGCTTTCCGAGATCGGCGTAAACAATCAGATTCTGATTATTAACGGCGTTCTGACCTCATACGACGACGGTATCTCCAAGAGCATGTATCAAAAACAGCGGAAGACTCTTTACGATATTCCGGAAGGACTAAAGAAGATCCCCATTTACGCGATCCCGCTCAGGGCGTATAACATCACCGGGATCAAAAATGTAAGGGCGCTTCTGACAAAGAATCAATGCGTGGTCAGCGATGAAAAAATCAACGCTCAGACCATCCACCGTCTCAGGGATGTCGTAGAGGATCTGTATCGCGAAAATAAAAAAGTGATCTTTACGATGGGAAAAGGCGGCGTTGGAAAAACCACCGTCGCGGCGGCCATCGCAATGGGTCTGGCCGCGAAAGGAAAAAAAGTTCATCTCACGACCACGGACCCCGCTGCTCATCTCAAATTTGTGATCGATGAAAGCAGCGGCATCACCATGAGCCACATTGATGAGCACGCCGAACTTAAAAAATATCAGGAAGAGGTGCTCGCCAAGGCAAGGGAGACCATGTCCGAAGACGACATCGCCTATATCGAAGAGGACCTGCGCTCCCCCTGCACGCAGGAGATTGCCGTATTCCGCGCCTTCGCAGAGATCGTCGAAAAGGCGGAGGATCAGATCGTGGTCATCGATACCGCCCCTACCGGGCATACGCTTCTTTTGCTGGAATCGACCCAGAGCTACAACCACGAGATCAAGCGCTCGCAGGGAGACATCCCCGAATCGGCGAAAAAGCTGCTGCCGCGCCTGCGCAATCCCGCGGAAACCGAGGTCATCATCGTCACGCTTGCCGAAGCCACCCCGGTCTATGAGGCGCTGCGCCTCGAAGAGGATTTAAAGCGGGCCCAGATTGCGACAAAGTGGTGGGTGATCAACTCCTCCCTCTACCGCACCGGCACGACCAACCGGATGTTATCCGCCAAGGCAAGCAACGAAATTGAGTGGATCAATAAAGTGGATGCCCACTCAAACGGAAACTTTGCTCTGATTCCATGGAGCGCGGATGAGATCAAGGGCGAAAAACTGAAGAATTTATTGAAATAACAATGATCTTTCCCACAACCGCAGAATGATCGGCATGAGCATGCCGATTAAGCGGGATGCTTATCCATACAGGAGACCGTATGGGGCAAAATTTTCTCAACAATTTTTATCTTTTCATCTCCGCATCGAAGAAAACCGGGAACCGCACGAAGAATCGGTTCCCGGTTTTCTTCGTTTTTTATCCGCTGCCGCCGGCACCGATTCTTAAAACTGCCCGGCGGTAATATTTTTGGCCTTAAATGTATATTGGCAAAAGCTCTTTGGAAGGGCGGCCAAAAGCCGGCTCCTTTTGTTTCGCGGAATTCCGTCCGGTGCCCGCATTCAGGTGAAATCATATAAGGAATCCTGATAAAATAGTTGGGATTCCGAAGGAAACTTGTTGCATTTAGCCAAGAAATGTCATAGTATAAGTATTGTGATAAAACGGTGTTGCCAAGAGCAGACACTGTAGGAGGAATTTTTTGTGCAGAAAAACATCCTGGTTCGTATGACGGCGGCTATTCTGGTTCTCCTTTTAGTGAGCACATTCAGCGCATGCGGAAAGCGGAATTATACGGTCACCTTTGATCTGAACGGCGGCGGGCTGGTTTCCGGCGAGACCGTGCAGACCGTGGCGGAAGGTTCCTCCGCTGTGGCGCCCGAGGCAACAAACGGACGGCTCGAACTTGCTTGGGATAAGGACTTCACCAATGTCACCGGCGACATGACCGTGACGGCGCAATGGAACAAGGTTGCGATGAGCACCACCGATCTGGCCGCCTATGTTCAGGCACGCACGGTTACCGTAAACGTAGAGACGATCACCGGCGGCAGCGCTGCCGGCTCCGGCTTCTTCATCGACGATCAGGGCACAATCGTCACCAACTATCATGTGATCGACGGCGTCACCTCCATGAGCGTGGAAGTCAGCGACGGCGCCACTTATTCTGTTCAAAAGATTATCGATTTCAGCCAAGTCTACGATCTGGCTCTTCTGAAAATCGACGTGACCGGAAACTCCTATCTGGAATTGAGCGCGGAAAGCGTGAAAACCGGCGAACAGGTCTATGCCGTGGGTTCCGCCCTCGGAACGCTCACGGGCTCCTTTACCGCGGGCACCGTGTCCTCCACCTCCCGCGCCGTGGGCATGATCGACTGCATCCAGATGGATGCCGCCATTTCCAGCGGCAACAGCGGCGGACCGCTGGTCAACATCTACGGCGACGTGGTGGGCATCAACACGTACAGCTATGTGGACGGCGAGAACCTCAACCTTGCCATCAAGCCCTCCACGCTGGACGTTCTGCCCCGCGATAAGAACTACACCGTCAACGATTACAAAGAGTGGTACATAACCGAGACCTCCCGCTCCTACAGCCCGTATGACGGCACCAACTACTACTATTCCACCGTCAACACCTACCAGGTGGTCACCGGCGCCGAGTGCCTGTATTCCGTCGACAGCTACGGCAATTATTCCGAGGGCTACTACGACTGTAGCGAATTTTATATGTACGATTACGCTGTCTCCGAATACGATGCCTATGTGACCTATCTGAAGAGCATCGGCTTCGTCTTTCAGGACAGCGAGACCTTTGACGAAGGCACCTCTTATTATTACATGAACGAAAAAGACGGCATCCTCGTGGATCTGTTCATCACGCTGGATAACGCGAACCTCTTCATCTGGGTCAGCGAATAACGCCTCCCCGGAACAGACAGACAAAACGGTTCTCGGCAGGAATGCCATACTTCAGAAATAAAAAATCCCTGTTCTCCGGAACAGGGATTTTTCTTTTGCGGCCGCGCCGAAAGACCAAGCGCCGCCCTTTATTTCGGGCATCCTATACCTTCTTCTTTCTCATTGCTTTCCTGATGAATTTTACAACCTCATACCACAATACGGACGCGGCGGCAAGGCCAAAGGCGGCGAGCATCTGCACGGCAGAGAGAGGGGCAAGTTTCAGAAAGCCTGAGAGCGGCGTATAAAGGATGCTCAGCAGAAATACAAGCGTTCCAAGATGGATCGCCCACATCACCCGGTCTTTTTTGATGCGTTTTATAGAAGAAAAAACGAAATCGCGGTCGGAGCTGTTGACCTGTACCAGGAACAGGTTTGCCAGCATCACCACGGAAAGCCCCATCGCCCGTGCGGCGGATGCGTTGGACGGATCTCCTGCCAACGTATACAAATAGGAGCCGAAAGAGGCGGCAAAAACCGCAAACCCCTGAAGAAGGCTTTTGCAAAGGAGACGTCCGGTAAGAAGCTTTCCTTTCGGGCTGCGCGGCGGACGCTCCATAATATCCGCCTCGGCGGGCTGACGCTCCAGAACCACGGAGGAAGTCGGCCCGATCAGAACCTCCAGCAAGACCACGTGGACGGGAAGCAGCAGCAACGCGGCCGGAGGGATTCCAAGAAACGGCGCCAGCAGCGACCCCAACGCAATGGGCATATGGATGGAAAACACATATCCCACCGCTTTTCGGATATTGTCATAGATGCGGCGGCCGTCTTTGATCGCCTCCACGATGGTCGTAAAGTGATCATCCATGAGGATCAGATCGGCGGCTTCGCGGGAAACTTCGCTTCCACGCTTGCCCATGGCGATGCCGATATCGGCGTATTTGAGCGCAGGCGCATCATTGACTCCATCCCCGGTCATGGCGACGATCTCTCCGTTTTCCCTGAACGCTTTGACGATCCGCATTTTGTGCTCCGGAATGACGCGTGAAAAGATGGAGACGTTTTTTACCGCCTCCCGGAGTTCCTCATCGCTCATGGCTTCCAGCATATCGCCGGTGATGATATGCTCGCTGCCCGGGATTCCGATTTTCCTTGCAATGGCCGAGGCGGTGACCCCGTTGTCTCCGGTAATCATGACCACCCGGATCCCCGCCCGGTTACAAACGGCGATATCGTCCCCGACGGTCTCCCGCGGAGGATCGGACAGCCCCACCAAGCCCAGAAAGGTCAAACGGCAGTCCGTGAGGGAAGCCGGAACGGAAGCGACATCCCTTGGATATTCCGCCGCGATGGCAATGACCCGCAGCCCCTCGCCGGACAAGGCGCAAATCTGCCGCCCGGCGGTTTTTTGCTGTTCTTCCGTCAGATCGCAGAGGGCAAGAATCCGCTCCGGGCTGCCCTTGGCCGCAACGATCAGCTCGCCGTTTTTGCGCCAGACGTGACCCATCATTTTTAACTCATGGGTAAAGGGGTACTCGCTGATAAATTCGTTTTCAAAAAGGCTTTCCCTTGAAATGCCGTGCTGTTCGCAATAGGCCAGCATGGCTTTTTCCATGGGATCGTAGGTTTCCATCTCGCAGCCGAGACCCATGGTTTCAAGCAAGCCCTGCTCCGTGCCGCAGGCCAGCCATGTCTTCTTCACGGTCATCCGGTTCATGGTGATGGTGCCCGTCTTATCCACACAGAGCACCGAAACCGCGCCAAGGGTCTCCACCGCGGGAAGACTGCGCACCAACGAGCGTTTCTTTGCCAGCCGCCACGCGCCCATGGAGAGGAATACGGTAAGGATCACCGGGAATTCCTCCGGGATCATCGCCATGGCAAGGATCATGCCGGAGAGGATGCTTTCTATCAGCCGGTCGCCCAAAACGTGATCCGGGATATTCAGCCAGGTAAAGATTCCCACCAGAAGAAAAAATCCGCCCGCAAGCACCGCGCAGGTTCTGACCAGCGCATTAATCTGTTTTTGAAGAGGCGTATTCTCCTGCGGCGCCGAGGCCACGCTCCGCCCGATTTTCCCATACTCCGTGGCCGCGCCGATGTTATCCACCTGTACGGAGGCGGTGCCCTGGATCACGAGCGTGCCGGCATAGCAGTAGTCCTTGCGCCAATAGTCGTCAGGGGGCTCCGCGCTTTCCGCCGCCGTTTTCCAGACGCCCTCGGCTTCTCCGGTGAGAGAAGATTCGTCAACGCAGAGATCCGCACATCGCAGCACCACTCCATCCGCCGGGATCTTGACGCCTTCGCAAAGAAGCATGAGATCGCCCGGCACCAGATCCGCGCTCGCGATGATCTGCTCTTTTCCATCCCGGATGACGGGAATATGAGGCGCGGACAAATCTTTTAAAGCGTTCAGCGTCCGGTCGGTTTTCCACTCCTGAACGACGTCGATGCCGACGATGATGGCCACAAAAATCAGCATGACCGCGCCGTCCCTTGGCTCGCCAAGGATAAAATAAAAAACGGCGGTAACCATCAGCAGTAAAAACATCGGCTCGCAGACGATATGAAATGCTTTTTTAAAAAAGTTATCCTTTTTTTGAGAAGTCAGCTCGTTTTTTCCGTACGTTTCCTGCCGTTCTTTTGCTTCGGCAGAAGTCAGTCCCGCTATGTTTGATGTGGCTGTCATAAAAGAACCTCCGTTTTGAGCGGCATCTGAATTCTCTTATGGCACTTCATTTGAGGTCGGTTATTCCACAAATATATAAAAATACACACCTGCGGAACATACTACTGTCCTGCAGATGTGTATGGCACGCATCCTGCTGCCGCTCTTTGGGCGGCCCGGCCCCACGCCCTTTCGGGCATCGCCTGCTCAGTTTGTACTGTTGATCTCCCATTTCATTTTTGGTGAAATGTAATGCAGTGCAAAGAGTTGTCTGATTGTATGATGAGAAACTGAGTTTGTCAATATCGCCTTTTACGAGTCTCACGTTTCAAAAAACAGTCACCGCTGTAAATACTATATGCGGGGAATATGACTTTGTTGACCGGCCGCGCAGTATGCATATATGGAATCCATACCCTCATGTTTTTCCGTCCGCCTTATAAAAAGAACCCCGCTCCAAGGAACGGGGTTCTCTTTTTTACCTGTCTGCCGCGGAACTCTCCGCGTTCTTTGCGACGCGCTCAGAAGCCGCGCCCGCCACCTCCATGCGAAGCGCCGCCGCTCGACGTATGCACGGCGCTGCCTCCTCCGCCTCCGCCGAACCCGTTGTCGTTGTCCTTCGGATGCGGAATACGGACGACGGTGGTGTTGAGGTACTGATCGGTGCGCGCGGTGACGTCGAGGTCTCCGCTGCTGTGGAAGTTGTAATGGTAGGTGCTGCCCTTGAGCTCGTAGCTGTGGCTGACGAAGAAAAACGGAGCCGCGAAGCCCGCTCCGCCGAGCAGCAGGGCGATCGGGACAAAGATCCAGTTGAACTGCTTCTTCTCCTCGCGCGTCCCGAGGATCTCTCCGGTCTGTGAATCGTAGGCATAGGAGCCTCCCGAAGGCGGGCCGCTTTTCGCATAATCCTTGCAGATGCCGAGGACGCCTTCCGCGGCGTCATAATAGGCCCCGTCGCTGAGAAGCGTATTCGTCTCGTCAAAGACGGAGCTGATGCGGCTGTCCGTCAGGATGTAGATCATCTCGCCCGAGGTACTGATCCAAGCCTCACGGTTATACATGTCGATCAGGTAAAGCATGCCGTCCGCGGCAAAGCCGTTCTGATCGTAGAAATCATCCGCGCGCTCCATTGCGGAGGAATAGGCGTCGTTGGCCGTCAGGATTACGAAATCCATGCCGGTCTCCGCGCGGAAGGCGGCGGATTTTTCTTCGAGATCCGCCTCCTCCGTATCCGTAAAGAGATCCGCGTTATCGTAGACCCACTGATCGGCGAAGGCCGTGACCGCAAAAAGGCCAAGCATCAGGGCGGCAATCAGGATGGAAATCATGATTTTTTTCATGCGAACAGCCACCCCGCAATCAATGTCAAAATCATCAGCGCCCCGCCGATCGCCGCGCCGAGAGCCGCCACCTTGCCCTTGTCGACCGGCAGTTTGCCGCAGAGGGCGCCGGTCTGGCCGTTCATCGCGTAATGCCAGAGCTTTCCGGCGTGATCCTTGTAGGTGACGATCCATGTCGGCAACAGCACATAGCGGTAGCGCTCCCCTTTCGGGTTGACAAGCGTGGTGCCGTTGACGCTGGTATAATGCATATCCTCCCGGATCATCGTATCCGTATAATCCTTGAGCTCGCGGATGATCTCCGGGCGCACGGTATCCTTGTCGATATCGCGCTTCTCCGCGAAGAAGCCGGTCAGATACGCCATGGAGAACGGCTTCAGGCTCTCCAGCTTATAAGGATGGATGCCGTCGCCAAGCTTGCGGTCCTGCTTCTGGAGAGCGGAACGCATGACGTCGTGGAACTCGCTCTTTCCTTCCCGCGCCACCATATAGTGCTTGGTGGTGATGATATCCTCGTCGCTTGTGGAGATACGGGTGACGATCTCGGCGGTGCCGCTGAACTTGGCCTCCATTTTATAATCCGCCGACCAGTAGGGATAATAAATTCCCGAGAGATTGCTGATTTTCTTTTTGTCGAAAAAGCCGGTCGGGACAAATTTCTTCTTGGCGGTCCAGCTAAGGAAGTGCTGTACGGCGTCCTCCTTTGTGACGGTGAAGGGCAGCACCGCGTCCGGGCGGTATTCGTCGGTCAGGCGGCCGGAGAGCACAACCGGGTTTTGGCAGAAATAGCAGAACGTCGCGGCGGTGGTCCCGTCGGTGACGAGCTCCGCGCCGCAGTTCGGGCAGACATAGACAAGCCCCGGTTCCTGCTCCTCCTGCGGCTCCTGCTGTGCCTCCTGCTCTTTATCCCGCGAAGCCGCCTCCTCTTTTTTGGCCCTCTCAGCGGCGCGCTGTTCCTCCTCCCGAGCAAGCTGCTCAAGATAGGGCTGCTCAAACTCGGAACCGCAATAGTCGCAATGGAATTTTTGGTTCTCCGGGTTAAAAAGCAGCCCTGCGCCGCAGTTCGGGCATTTGAATGTGACGGTAGACACTTCGATCCCTCCCTTTATGCAGTCATTTTACCATAATCCGAAAAAGATTTCATCCCTTCGGCAAAAATCGCAAGCTTTTTTTCGGGGCGGCGGTGTGGTATGATAGGCGTGTAACTTTGGAAAGGAGGCGCTGCCATGACGGAGATTCTCGCTCCTGCGGGCGGCAGGGAGCAGCTCCTCGCGGCCGTTCGCTGCGGCGCGAATGCGGTCTATCTCGGTGCAAAAAACTTCAACGCGCGCCGGAACGCCGAAAATTTTGAGGAGGAAAGTCTCGCGGAGACGGTCGCCTTCTGCCATGCCAGAAACGTCGCGGTCCACGTCGCGCTCAATACGCTCGTCATGGATCACGAGCTTCCGCTGCTCGAAGCGGAGGCCGCCTCCATCGCGGAATCCGGTGCGGACGCGGTGATCGTGCAGGATCTTGCCGCCGCGAAACTGATCCGGGAATGCTGCCCCGGGATTGCCCTGCACGCCTCCACGCAGATGACGGTGCACAACCTCGCGGGCATCCGGATGCTCGAAGATCTCGGCTTTTCGCGGGTGGTGCTCGCGCGGGAACTTTCCTATGAGGAGATCGCCATGCTCACGGAAAAAGCGGGGATTGAAACCGAGGTATTCGTCCACGGTGCCCTGTGCATGTGCGTCTCCGGGGGATGCTATCTCTCCTCCGTCCTCGGCGGAAGAAGTGGCAACCGCGGCCTCTGCGCCCAGCCGTGCCGGCTCGATTTCGACAACGGCGAGCGCGGCCACGCCCTTTCCCTGAAAGATATGTCATATATTTCTCATATCAAAGAGCTTGCCGACGCCGGCGTCGCCTCGCTCAAAATTGAGGGCCGGATGAAGCGGCCGGAATACGTCGCCGCCGCCGTCACCGCCTGCCGGGAGGCGCTCGCGGGCCGGGAACCGGATCTCGATACCCTGAAAGCGGTCTTTTCGCGGCAGGGCTTTACCGACGGTTACTATACCGGCAGACGGACACCCGAGATGTTCGGCTACCGCAGCCGTGAGGACGTCACCGCCGCCGAGCCGGTGCTCAAGGAGCTTTCTCATCTTTACGCGGCCGAGCGGCAGACGATCCCGGTGGAGATGGCGCTCTCCGTCTTTGAGGGAACCGAATCCGTGCTGACCGTTTCGGACGGAAAAGCCTGTGTTTCCGTCGGCGGGGCTGTACCGGAAAAGGCGGTAAACCGTCCGACCGACCGGGAACTTGCCGAGCGAAGCCTGTTTAAGACCGGCGGCACGCCGTTTTTTGCCGAAAGTCTGAATTTTTCGAGCGACGGTGAAAGCGTGCTGCCCGTCTCCGAACTCAACCGGATGCGCAGGGAGGCATTGGATCAACTGCTTGCGGAGCGGGAACATCCGGTCCCGAAGCCATTCCTACCCTGCGGAAAATCGGAACCTATAAAACATAAAGCATCGTTTATACCCGAACTGCGTCTTCGCTTTGAAACTTACGGCCAGACGGCGTCTTTTTCTGAAGAAGAAGGCATTCCGCTGCCCGCCGAAACAAAAGTGATCTTACCGATTTCCGAAATTCTGAAGAATCCGGGGGCCGCCGCGCGGTTTGGCGGCGCGCTGATTGCCGAGCTCCCCGCGCTGATCTTCCCGAAGGACGAGGAGGCGCTCTCCGCTCAGCTTGAAGCGCTCAAAGAGCTCGGCCTCCAAAACGCGCTGGCCGAAAACCTCGGCGCGATCCGGCTGATCCGGGAGGCGGGCTTTCGGCCTTACGGCGGGCACGGGCTCAATATTCTCAACAGCGTAGCGCTCGCGGAATACGAAAAACTCGGCCTTACGGAGGCGACCGTCTCCTTCGAACTGCCGATGGCGAAGATCTCCCGTCTGGGCGGAACCCTGCCGCGCGGAATTCTCGGCTACGGAACCCTGCCGCTGATGCGTTTTCGCGCCTGCCCTATTCAAAAAAAGGGCGGCTGCGGGAACTGTCCCGGCTCCGGGACGCTGACCGACCGCCTCGGCAAAACGTTTTCCGTTCTCTGTTCCGGAAGACGATATGCCACGCTGCTCAACAGCCTGCCGCTCTGGATCGCGGATAAAGAGATCTCCGGCGCAGATTTTCTGACGCTCTATTTCACTGTGGAAAGCCCGGAACGCTGTCTATCAGTCTATCAAGCTTATCAAAAAAATATGCCTCCGGATACGGAACGCACCAACGGACTCTACTTCCGGGAGTTGCTGTAAAAGCTCCGCATTCGCAGATCGGTGGATTTCGGCATTTTTCAGGATCATCTTCCGGCGAAAAACGGCGCCGTTTCCCGTTTGGGGATACGGCGCCGCCTTTTTTATTTTATCAGGGCCTCGAGCACTTTTTCCGCGCAGCGAAGGCCGTCCGCCGCCGCGCTCATAATGCCGCCGGCGTATCCCGCGCCCTCTCCGCAGGGGTAAAGGCCCGCCGCGCCGACCGCTTCAAGGCTCTCCCCGTCCCGGACGATGCGTACCGGCGAGCTGGTTCTCGTTTCCGGGCCGGTCAGCACGGCCTCCGGGTCGTCGAAACACCGGATCTGGTTATGGAAGATGTGTATGCCCGCCCGGAGCACGGAGACCATCTCCTCCGGGTAAAGCGAGGCAAGATCCGTCTCCGTAACGCCGCGGGAATAGGAGGGCGTCACCCTGCCGAAGCTCGATTTGCCACCTCCGAGAAACGCTCCGACCGTCTCTGCGGGCGCTTTCCCCTTTCCAAGCACAAAAGCCAGCCGCTCGGTCTTCTCCTGAAACGCCATGGCGCGAAATGGGTCGCCGCCGAAATCCTCGGCCGAAAGCGAGCACACCAGCGCGGCATTGGAATTCACACCGTCGCGGGCATGCATGCTCATGCCGTTTGTGACAATCGTTTCCTTTTCATTCTCGGCTGGAACGACGAAGCCGCCCGGGCACATGCAGAATGTATAGGCGCAGCGCCCGCCGATCTCGGCGGAGAGCTGGTAATCCGCCGCGCCGAGCGCAGGATGACCGGCAAATTCGCCGTACTGGGCGCGGTCGATGTCGGCGCGCAGGTGCTCAATGCGGAATCCCGCGGAAAACGGCTTTGCCTCCATCAAAAGCGGCTTACTCTTGAGCATGGTAAATGTCTCCCGCGCGCTGTGGCCGGCCGCAAGGATGACCTGCCGGGCCGGGATACGCTCGCCGGAGACGACGACCGCGCGGATTTTGCCATCCGCGATCTCAAAGTCCTCCGCCTTGGAGAGAAACCTCACCTCGCCGCCGAGGGAGAGGATTTCCTTCCGGATATTTTTTACGACCTCGCGCAGACGGTCGGTGCCCACATGAGGCTTTGCTCGGATCATGACATCCTTCGGCGCGCCGTGGGCGGCAAATTCGCGGAGCACAAAGCCGCAGCGCAGATCGCCGATGCGGGTGGTGAGCTTGCCGTCGCTGAAGGTGCCGGCGCCGCCCTCGCCGAACTGGACGCTCGCGTTTTCATCGAGCGGCCCGCCCTTCCAGTAGCGCTCCACGGCCGCCGCGCGCTCCTCCACCGCGGCGCCGCGCTCGAGAATCAGCGGCCGGGCGCCGGCTCTTGCAAGGTACAGCCCCGCGAACATGCCGGCCGGGCCGAATCCGACGATCACCGGCCGGTACTCTGGCTCCTTGGAGAGCCTCGGGATGGCTTCTTCCGCCTGCTCATAAAAACGGACGTCTCTGGAATGCAGAGCTTCCGCAGCCTCCTTCGCGCCGCCGAAATCCAGCGTGACGGAATACACCAGCCGGACGTCGTCCCTGTGGCGCGCGTCGACCGAGACCTTGGAAATGCCGCAGAGGGAGAGCTCTTCCGGCTTTTTTCCAAAGAGGGCGGCTGCCCTGCGAAGTGCAGCCTCCTCCGGCTCATCCGGAGACAATTTGATTTCCGATACGACAACCGGCATGGCTCTGCTCCCCCTTTTCAATTCTGCAAACAGAAAAAGGGCCCGAATCTGAGCCCTTTTCTTCTTTTTAAGTACGCTATCTGGCCGTCACGGTGACGGCGCCGGAATAGCTTCCCTCCGCCCAGACATCCTCGTGATTGGGGATAACAACCCGGAAGGCGATCAGATATTGGCCGGCCACAATGTCGCGGTCGCTGAGATCGACCTCGACCACAATGTCGTCGGAGGAAAGTTCCTGTAAAACCTCGGCCGGCCCGATCAGCATGACTTCGAGCTGACGGGCGTTGATCTTAACATTATAGGAAACCGGGATCGTGGTTGTGATGAAGTTCTTTGCGTAAAACGTCTGCTCCGTATAATTGGTAAGATCGAAATTGACCTCGACGAAATTGATGTTCTCCATGTTGACAAATCCCTTCGGAAGATCGACCTCAAACAGGAAGGTCGAGGTCCCCTTTGTGATGTTGCGCATGTCGATATAGCCGAGGAAAATGTCGCTGTATTTATTGATGGATTCCACCGGCGCCGCAACCGTGATGCTGTCGGCGGAAAGCGTATAGGCAAGACTTTCCGTATTAAAGCTGCCCGGCACGTTAAGGAATTCAAAGCGAAAGCTGAGCTTCTCCGTCTTAAGCATCGGAAGCGTGACGTTGATGCTTTCGGCGCTGACGCTGACTTGCGTGCTATCCACGACGATCGTCTCCCCGTTCTCGTCGACCAGAGTCAGGGGTGCTTCGACGGTCGTTGTCTGTGTCAGCGTGCCCTCCACCTGCGCCGTTGCGACCGCTCCGGCGATACTCTCAATATCCTCCTCCGGGCCGGTGACGGTGATCGTCTTCTCCGAGAGGACGACGTCCTCCTGAAGATAATCCTCCGGAACGTCGTATTCGCCCTCGATCACATAAGTGACCGGAATCTCTTTTTCCACCAGGCGGTCAAAGCGGACTTTCATCATCTGCGGCGAGACCGAAACGATCTCAAAATCCTTGCTGCTGTTGTTCGCCGCAACCAAATCAAGTTCATAGGTGCCCGCTCCCGTGACGCCGGAAAGGGAGGCCGTCACGGAGATATCCTCCGCGCTGATGCCGCCGATGATGTTTCTCGAACCGCGGATGACGACGTCCACGGTCGTCTCCCCGCCGTCGATCGCATTGAGGCCCATCTCGCCGATGAGTCCCGCCTGCGTATCGATGTTGACGCCGACACCCTGTATGGTCACGTCTCCGGTCGGGCTGATGAGCGTAGCGACCAGAAACCACCCCAGCAGCGCCACCACAAAGGAGAGCACCGCCAGAACATTTTTATTTTTTAACAAGGCTCCCTGCTCTTTCATGCCTGTTCCTCCGATTTCTTCTGCGCCTCAGGCTGCGCTTCCTCGGGCTGCTTCTCCGTGATCAGCAGCATCTCCAGTTTGCGCCGCAGCGTAGCCGGATCCAGTTCCCGGATCAGCTTGCCGTCCAGCGCCATTGTGATGATGCCGGTCTCTTCGGAGACGACAACCACCACCGCATCGCTGTTTTCGCTCATGCCGAGGGCCGCCCTGTGACGGGTGCCCAGCATGTTGCTGATGTCATAGTTTTCTGAAAGCGGAAGGAAACATCCGGCGGCATAGAGCCTGCCGCCGCGCACGATCAGCGCTCCGTCGTGAAGCGGCGCGTTGTGAAAGAAGATATTGCCGACCAGCTCCTTGCTCGGATCGGCGTTGATGATCGTGCCGGTGGCGATGATCTCGCCGAGCTTGGTCTCGCGCTCAAACACGATCAGCGCGCCAACCTCCGCCTTGCTCAGCTCCGCCACGCCGTCGCAGATCCGCTTAATGGCCCTGCGGACTACGGTGGCCTCGTCCGGTTTTTCGTAATTAAAAATCGGGAATTTGGAAAACTTGGATTTTCCGACGCTCTCGAGCATGCGGCGCAGTTCCGGTTGGAACACGACGATGATCGCGATAACGCCGAAAGAAAATACCTGGCTCAGAATATAGGACGTGGTTTTCAGATCCAGCTCCTGCGCCAGAGCCGCCACCACAATCAGAATGGCAATTCCTTTTACCAGCTGACCGGCGCGGCTGTTCTTCGCGAACTGAATCCCTTTGTAGACAATGTACGCAACAATCAAGACGTCGACAAAATCGAAAAATCCGAATGTTTTGGCGACGTTGATGAGATTGTTCCAGTCAAATGTGAGTCCGTTCATGGTAACTCTCTTTTCATCCTATACTTGATTCGCTTCCTTTAAAATTATTTTATTCCATTAAGGGCATTTTTTCAAGCCATTCCGACGGGTTCACAGAGATTTAATAATCGCATAGATCTTCCGGACCGCGCTTTCCGCCTCGGAGAGACGGTTCATCGGGCCGACGCTGAGCCTGCAGGTGCCGCGGTCGTCCGTGCCCATCTTGCGGTGCGCCAGCGCCGCGCAGTGAAAACCTCCCCGGGAAGCGATCCCCTGCCTCATGAGTAAAGCCGAAGTCTCCTCCCCCGTCTTTCCTTCAATGGCAAACGACAGCACCGGCGTGCTTTTGCCGGGCGCCGGCCCTGGGGCGAAAAGATCGATGCGCTCCATTTCAGAAAGGGCGTCATAAAGATATTCCGCAATCTCCATCTCCCGTTTTCGGATGGTGTCCCGGCCTGTGCGTTTCACCCAGTTGACTCCCGCGCCGAGTCCCAAGATGCCCGGAACATTCAGTGTGCCGCTCTCGTAGCGCTCGGGCAGCTCGTCGGGCTGGCCGGCCATCAGGGACTGGCTTCCGGTGCCTCCGTACATCAGCGGATCCGGAAGAACATCTCCCTTTAAAATTAGCAGCCCGGTGCCCATCGGACCCAGCAGTCCCTTATGGCCGGGGGCGGCAATAAAATTGTATCCGTCTGCAAGGCTGATCTCTTCCGAACCGGCAACCTGTGCCGCATCCAGAAGAAACGGGATGCCGTACTCCGCGCAAAGGGCGGCTATTTTTTTTACCGGCAGGAGCGTGCCGAATACGTTGGAAGCGCCGGTGGCCACGACGAGCTTTGTATCCGGACGAATCAGATTCCGGTAGCTCTCCACGGCGGCCTCCGGCTCGGAAAGCGGCACTTCCGCACAATCAAAGCTGACATTCCCGCCTCGGGAAAGCGCATAGACCGGTCTGAGCACCGAATTGTGCTCCAGATCGGAGATCACGCAGTGGCCGCCTTCTTTGAGCATGCTCAATATAACAAGGTTCAGGGATTCCGTACAGTTCCGCGTAAAAATCACATTCTCCGGCGGAGCGCCGAAGAATTCGCCTGCCGCAGACCGGGCCCGGTACACCTCGCGGGCGGTGTCCATCGACATCGGATAACCGCTCCTGCCCGGATTGGCTCCAAAATTCCGAAAAGAACCGTTCACCGCGCGCAGCACCTCCGGCGGCTTCGGAAAAGTCGTTGCGGCATTGTCAAAATACAACATCAGCGCTCCACCTCCTTCGTTCCGGATACCCGGATCCCTTTACTCCAAAGCAAATCAAGCATTTTTTCCCGCTCCCCGGTCGCGCGCACCACATAGCCGCAGCCGACCGGATTGATCCCGGGATCGCGGAATACCATGGCACGCTGACCCGCCTGCTGAAGAATATTTTCCGCTTTCATTGCCGTCGTCACCGAACTAATTAAATAGTAAGTTTCTTTCAAAATCATCACCGCCGTCCATTTCTGGATCTCAGTATCAATTTCAGTATATGCCGGAAAAATCCTGCTGACAAAAAAACGGGAACCCTTGAAAAGGTTCCCGCTTTCCCGCTGTTTTTGGTTTTAACCGGCGCTTTCTGCCCCGGAGCTTTCTCCCTCCACGGAGGCGTTGACCGCGTCGGCATACGCGACGTTGGCCTCATGCTCTTCCAAGGTGGCGGCGAAATAGAAATTGCCGAGATCGTCCGTAACGAAGAAATAGTAATCCGTGCTCGCCGGATAGAGCGCAGCCTCGATGGCGTCAAGGCCCGGGTTGCAGATCGGTCCGACCGGCAGGCCGAGGCAGTAGTAGGTGTCGTAGGCCTCATGGTAGGCATCCTGCTGCTCGGAGCTCGTGATCTTTTCATCTCCGAAAATCTCATCCCGGTAGTAGAAATAGGTCACATCCGATTCCAGATTCGGGTAATCGGACGGGTCGGCAAGGCGGTTATGGAAGACCGAGGAGATCGTCTCCATATCCGTACGCACGCCGGCCTCCGCTTGGATGATCGACGCAAGCGTGATCGTATCCTCGAGCGACAGGCCAAGCTCCTGCATGCGGTCGTAATACGAGGAGGTGACCTTGTTGTTAAAGTTGCTGACCATCTTCATGATGACGCTGGAGGGCTTTTCGTCGAGATAGAAATTATAGGTATCCGGGAACAGGTAACCCTCCCACTTATGATAGATCAGCGGATCGGTGCCCATCTGGGACTCGAAATCGTAGCCGTATTCACCGGTATCCACAACCTCTATAAACTCATCCGCATCGCAGACGCCCTTCTCTTCCAGAAGCTCGGCGATCTCCCTAACCGTCATGCCTTCATAGATCGTGACGCTGACTTCCTGAACCTCATATTCGCTGGCACGGAGCGCAAGAAAAATCTGGTCGTAGCCAAGATTGGAATTCAGCGTATAGGTTCCCGCGTACAGGCGGTTCTGCATATTCTTAACACGGGCGTATACTTCAAACGCAAACGGCTCATCGATGATACCCTTCTCGGTGAGCAGATCCGCAATTTCAGAGAGCGTCGCGCCCTCCGGAATGGTGACCTCGATCTCCTTGCTCCTTTTTTCAAAGCCGACGAGATCGTTGATGCTGGTGACGGCAAAAATCGAGAGATAAACGGAAGCCGCCAGCACCGCCGCCACCCAAAGGACCGTAATGAGCCCCGACATACCCGTCCTGCGGCGGCGTCTGCCGGCTATCGGCCTTGCGGCGCCTTTTTCCACTTCGTGCGAAGGAGCGGCCGGTTTTCTCTCCGGATTTTTGGGCGGCTCCTTCTTTTCCGGAGCGGTCCGTCCGGGAATACGCTGTGCGGAATCCTCACTTCGTGCGGAAGCCTCACTTCGTGTGGAAGCCTCGCTTTTTGCGGAATCTGTATTTCCTGCGGGAGCCGCATCGTCATCTCCCGGCGGCGGAGGAGGAAACAGATCCCCGCCGGAGTTCTGTTCCTGCCCGGAAGATTCCCTTGAGTCCCTCTTGCCGCCGCGCGCCGTATCTTCGGCAAAAAACGCCGAGAAATCGTCAAGCCCGCCGGCGGAAGTGCGGCCCTCCTCCGAACCGTTTTCATCCGTTTCCTCAAAGAAGCGGTCGAAATTCCTCTTATCTTCGCTCATAAAGACCTCCGTCCCCGGTTCGGATGGAACCATCCTGCGGCCGGTTTCATAATATGTAACATACCGGCGCCGGCGGCGTATTCCATAGCCGCGCCCGTATAAGATCATTCTCGTGAGGTGAATATCATGTTCGGAAACAACAACTGCTGCTGGTGGATTATCATTCTGATTCTCCTCTTTACTTGTGGCGGATGCGGAAACAGTTGTGGGTGCAACAACGGTTGCGGCTGCAATAACGGTTGCGGCGGCTGTGACAACGGATGCGGATGCAACAACAACTGCTGCTGACGCAATGCTCCATAACCGGCTGCCCTGCGGATAACGCAGGGCTTTTCTTTTTTCAGAAGGATGCCTGCAGCGCTGCGGCGGCTTTTTCGCCCAGCGCTGCTTCCACAAGCAGGAAAGCAAACTCCGGAGCAGCGCCTGGCCCATTCGCGGTAATCAGATTCCCGTCCCGCTCCGTGCGCATTCCGGTATAGCGGCCCTCAGGGACCTCATATCCCGGATAACAGGTCCAGCGTTTTCCGCAGAGCGCGCCCGTGCCCGCCAGAACGACACCCGGCGCCGCGCAGATGGCCCCGATAATTTTGTTCCCGGCAAGGGCAGTCTCCACCGCACGGGATACGGCCGCAGAGCTTTTGAGATTCCGCGCGCCGGGCATCCCGCCGGGCAGCACGATCATCTCCACGTCGGACAGGCCCGCGGCGTTTTCCGAAACATCGGCTTCCACCGTGAGGCCATGCGCACCGCAAACGGTCTTTCCGCCGACGCCGACGATCTTTACCGTCAGGCCGGCCCGCTTCAGAATGTCATATGTGGTGACGGCTTCCGTCTCCTCAAACCCATCTGCAAGAAAAAGATAAACCATGCTTGTACCTCCTTCGCTTCTGCCGCAAAGGTGCGGTAAAACTCCGCCAGCCTCCGGATCTCATCCTTCGATTCGGTTCGGCTTGCGTTCTATATTCTCGAATATAATACTATCGTTTCCCTAAAATACGGAAATCCGCCGGATTCCGGGATTTTTCAGCGGAATTCGCCGGTACGTGGGTGGCCGCAGGACATCTTGCCCTCCGGACACGGCCCGGCGACGCAGGGCGGCCCCGCCTTGGCAAACAGCGTGGGCGCGACCTCTTTGCACAGGCGCAGCATCTCATCCGCAACAGCGCGGATCTCCCACTGGGCGCGGTTGCAGCAGCGGAGCCGGAAAAAATTCCGCAGGCTGCGCGCGTTCATCGTCACGATCATTTTGGTGTCGCAGGCGTTGGGCAGCACGAAACGCGCATCTTCAATGGCCTGTTTTTCCGCCTGTTTATGAGCCTTTTCCTCGTCGACGCCGGAAGCGGTCAGGCCCGCGGCGATCTTTTTTTCGAGGATCGCGGCCAGGCGCTCATAGCTCTCCGAAGCGGCGTTCATCGCCCTCTCAAATTCTTCGGCGGCCTCGGGATCCGCGGCGATCGACGGCGGAAGGATATAGTCAAAGGAATCCTTCCTTACATAGCGCTGGCTCTGGACGCTGTAGGATGCGATGCGGTGGCGTGTCATCTGAGCCAGAAACACGCGGGAAACGCCCTCTATGGTGAAGGTGAAGCTGACGTGCTCCAGCGGGCTTTCGTGGCCCATCTCGGCCAGCATATCCACCAGCTTTTCTGCACGCTCCCTGCTCATATCCTCAAACAGCACATCCGCTCCGATATTGCTGTAACAGAGCCTTGCCGCGGCGGCAACGGTCTTCTCCGGGTCCGGCGTATGGGAAAGCAGTTTCACGCTCGGCATGACCCCGCCTCCTTTAATAAAATTTCTTTGAGATACAGTGTAACACAGAAAAGAAAATCACGCAATCCTGAGCGAAAATGGAAAAAAGCGGAGGTCCTACGGCCCCCGCTCGGTAAAGAATCCGTCCGTTATTTGACCGTAAAATTCATGCTGATGCCATCAAGATATTCGCCGGCCTGGTCAAGGAACGTGATCGTCGCCTGAAAAGTTCCCGCTTTCAGCGCCTCCAGTTCAAAGCTGCCGTCGGCGTCGAGGCGGCGGACCTCTGCGCTTGCGACCGTTTCGTCGCTGATCACCAGAAAAGCGTCGACGCATTCGTCCGCGATCGCCACCGGAATCGAGATCGTATCGCCGGCAAGATAGGTGGTCGGGATGTCGTTGATGTTGCCCTCGATGCCATAGTTTGCGATATGAAAGACCCAGTCGCCCTTTTTGACCTCGGGGACGTAGCCCTGGATGTCATCCACATAGAGCACCTCGTCGCCCATCGTGACATAGTAGGAGCGGCCGGCCTGGAAACTCTCGGAGGTCAGGCAGATCAGGTAGCTGCGGAGGTTGTCGGTATCGTTCTGGAAATAGACATCCTCGGTGGTGCGGATATCGTAATCCTGAAAGACGGTGCCGTCCTCGTTGTAAATCGTAATATTTCCGAGTACCGTCTCGGTCGTCGGAGAGTTGGTGATGATCTGAATGCTGTTGCTGCCCGCGGCGAATTTCATCGATTCGTTTTCGCTCTTCGGATAGAAATAGACCTCAAACTCCTCCGGCGTGACATATTGCTTCTTGGCCATCGCGGCGCACCCGGAACTGAGTACGACAATCAAGATTGCGGAAATCAACGTAAAGAACAGCTTTTTCGACATATTCTCCCTACATCCTTTCGGCTTTTGGCTATGGTAAGTATTATAGTATGAATTTGCCGCAAAATCAAACAGTATTTGTGGCCGTTCAAAAATTTGACAAATTATTCATATTCCGTATGGATAAGGATCCTTTTCGCGGCGTCCGTTTGATAAAAACTATGCCCATGCAGCTTTCGCCCTGAAGGAATTCTTTGCGCCGCACAGCATAGTTTCTTTTGCGGCACATCTGGTTTCTTCCATTTTTCGACGTTTGAAAAGAAACCGATGAAAAAAGAACGACGCTTTTCGGAAGCCAAAATTCAGAAAATGCCGAGCCCCAAATTTAATTTAAAGTAATAAAGCGTAAAATTGTTCAGGATTTGCTCAAAATTCAAATGAAATTTTGTATAAATATGTGTAATATTTAATTTATTAAAAAATTATGTTGCATTTTTTATCTGTTAGGAATATAATCTCTTCAATTCTTCCTATTTTTCAGCCATTTGTTCAGGAGGAAGGTGCTGGAAGGTGCAGAACTTTTCCGTAAAAAATTCATGGGAGGAAATGAAAATGAAAAGAGTATTGGCAATCGTCCTCGTCGTTGCCATGATGTTCGGTATGACGGCATGTTCCGGATCCGGCAGCGACACCATTAAAATCGGTGTGATTGCACCGCTTACCGGCGACGTAGCTGTCTACGGCAATGCGGTCAATGATGCCGTAAAGCTTTACACCGACAAAGTCAATGCCGAAGGCGGCATCGACGGCAAACAGATCGAGCTTGTCGTATACGACGATAAAGGCGATGCCACTGAGGCTGTCAACGCCTATAACAAGCTCGTCTCTTCCGACCAGGTGCTCGCCATCATCGGCGACGTCACCAGCACCCCGACCATCGCTGTTGCCCAGGCGTCTGTCGCCGACAATATCCCGATTATTACCGGCACCGCCACCCACCTCGATGTAACCTCTTTCGGAACCAACATGTTCCGTGCCTGCTTTATCGATGACCTCCAGGCCGCACCATGGCCAACCTCGCCGTTGCCCAGGGCGTCACCAAGGCCGCCGTCATCTACAACGCCAGCGATTCTTACTCCACCGGTCTTCGCGACTCCTTCAAGACCTACTGTGACTCCCTCGGCGTCGAGGTCGTTGCGGATGAGGCCTATGCCAAAGGTGACGTCGACTTCAACGCGCAGCTGACCAACATCGCCGCCGCGAACCCCGAAGTCATCTTCATTCCGGAGTATTACAACACCTTCTATCTGATCGCCAGCCAGGCCCGTGCCATGGGCATCACCGCTACCTTCTACGGTGTTGACGGAACCGACGGCGTCCTTGAAATCGATGGCGCCGACGTCTCCGTGTTTGACGGCATCTATTTCTCCAACCACTACACCACCGACGATCCTTCCGAAGTCGTGCAGAACTTCATCGCCGACTATCAGGAAGCTTACGGTCAGACCCCGAACGCCCTCGCCGCCCTTGGCTACGATGCCGCGATGATTCTCTTTGATGCAATCAAACGCGCGGGTGTCTACGAGCCGAGCGCAGAGAACTGGCAGGCCATCATCGATGCCCTTTATCAGACCGACATGCAGTGCGTCACCGGCCACATCACCTATGATGAGGGCAACGGTACGCCGAACAAGTCCACGAAGGTCATCACCATTGAAGACGGAGTCTACCACTTCTACGGCGAATATTGATCCCGTTTTATCTTCACCGGGAACGGCGGGACGCCCGCCGTTCCCTTTACTTTTAGGCAAAGGACTGATACGATGACTTTTCTCACCCAAATCCTGAACGGTATCCAGATCGGCAGCATCTACGCCCTCGTGGCTCTGGGGTACACGATGGTCTACGGCATCATCAAGCTGATCAACTTTGCGCACGGCGATATTATTATGGTAGGCGCCTACGTAACGTGGTACCTGATTGCCAAATTGTATATGTCTGAATGGACCGCCATCATCGTGGCGGTTGTCGTCTGCACCGTGCTCGGTATGGTGATCGAAAAGGTGGCATATAAACCGCTGCGCAAATCCGCCCGGATCTCCCTGCTGATCACCGCAATCGGCATCAGCTTCCTTCTGGAGAACGTGGCTCAGCTCATCTTCACCGCCAACCCCAGGATGTTCACCAACCTGTTCCCCGGCAATATGAATCTCGGAAGCCTGACCATCTCCAACAACACGGCCGTCACCATTCTCGTTTCCGTTGTGCTGATGGTCGGTTTGACGCTGCTTGTCGACAAGACCAAGATCGGCAAGGCCATGCGTGCCGTTTCCGAGGATAACGATACCGCACAGCTCATGGGCATCAACGTCAACAGCACCATCAGCTTCACCTTTGGCCTCGGCTCCGCGCTGGCGGCGCTGGCGGCCGTTCTGTACTGCTGCTCCTACACGCAGATCAACCCGACGATGGGCTCCATGCTCGGTCTGAAGGCCTTTGTGGCGGCGGTGCTCGGCGGCATCGGCAGCCTGCCCGGCGCCATGGTCGGCGGCTTCGTCATCGGCATTGCCGAATCCCTGACCAAGGGGTACATAGCCTCCAGCTACGCCGACGCCATCGTCTTCGGCATCCTGATCGTGGTTCTGCTGATCAAGCCGACCGGCTTCTTCGGACGCACGATGAACGAGAAAGTTTAAGGAGGGCGGCAGAATGGAAAAATTTCTTTCTAAGATAAAAAACCGCTACCTCCTGAATACACTTCTTGTCGCGGCGATCTACGGCATTATCATGCTGATTATTCAGCTCGGCGTTCTGAACCGCTATCAGGCCAACATGCTGATCCCGGTCTGCTACAACATCATCCTGGCCGTCAGCCTCAACCTTTCGGCCGGTTATCTCGGCCAGCTGCCTCTGGGCCACGCCGGATTCATGTCCGTCGGCGGCTATACGGCCGCGCTGATCACCCTTGCGCTCGACCTGCCGGCTGCCATTGAGTTCCCGATCGCCCTGATCGCGGGCGGCCTCGTCGCCGCCGTGTTCGGCTTTGTGATCGGTCTGCCGGCTCTGCGCCTGCGCGGCGACTACCTCGCCATCATCACCCTCGGCTTCGGCGAGATCATCCGCGTGGTTATCACGAATCTCGGCTTCACCGGCGGCGCATTCGGCCTCTCCGGCATCCAGAAGCACACCACGCTCACGGTCGCCTTCCTCTGCACGGTTATTACGGTTTTTGCCGTTCATACACTGATGAAATCCCGCCACGGCCGCGCGATCCTCTCCATCCGCGAGAACGAGATCGCCGCCGAGTGCTCGGGCATCCCGACCACCTATTACAAGACCATGACGTTTACGATCTCCGCTTTCTTTGCCGGAGTCGCCGGCGGACTGTATGCCCATTATCTGTGCATCCTCGATCCGTCGAACTTCGGCTTCATGAAATCCGTTGAGATCCTGATTATGGTCGTGCTCGGCGGACTCGGCTCCATGATCGGCTCCATCACCGCGGCATTCGGCCTGACTCTGCTGCCGGAGCTGCTGCGCGATTTTTCCGACTACCGCATGGTCGTCTACTCCCTGCTGCTGGTCGTCGTCATGATCTTCAAACCCTCCGGCCTCTTCGGAACCTATGATTTCTCGCTGAGCCGGCTCCTGACCGATTCCAGCAAAGGCGATTTATTTAAAAAGAAGAAACCCGAAAGCCAGGAACCGGTGGCCGATGAGTTAAAAGGTGCGGAGATTGCGCCCGACACCTCCATCAGCGCCGACCCGGATATTCCTCCGGAGCCTGCGGAGACAGATGGAAAGGAGGAACTGTGATGTCCGGTCAATCCATTCTTGATATTGAAAAACTGGGAATCGATTTCGGCGGTCTGCATGCGCTGGACGGCTTCAGCCTCCACATCGAGCCGGGCGAGATCGTCGGCCTGATCGGCCCGAACGGCGCCGGCAAAACCACGGTCTTCAACCTGCTGACCAGCGTCTATGCCCCGACCAGAGGCAAAATCGAGCTTCAGGGCGAAGATACAAAGGGCAAAAAGACCCATCAGGTCGCCAAACAGGGCATTGCCCGCACCTTCCAGAATATCCGCCTTTTCTCCCACCTTTCCGTTCTGGACAACGTTCTGATCGGCATGCACAACAACATGAATTACACCATGTTTGAGGCCGTCTTCCGCTTTCCGCGCTACTGGAAGGAGGAGGCCGCCGCAAAGGAGAAGGCCCTCGAGCTTCTGGACGTCTTCGACATGCGCGACGTGGCAAACGAGGAATCCGGAAGCCTGCCCTACGGCGCCCAGAGAAGAATCGAGATCGTGCGCGCGCTTGCCACGAATCCGCAGGTCCTCCTGCTGGATGAGCCGGCGGCCGGCATGAACCCCTCCGAGACGGAGGAACTGATGGAAAACATCCGCCGCATCCGCGACAAATTCGGCATCGCCATCTTTTTGATCGAGCACGACATGAGCCTCGTCATGGGCATCTGCGAGCGCATTCTGGTCCTCAACTATGGACTGGTGATCGCGGAAGGCACGCCGGAGGAGATCAAGGGCAATCCGACCGTCATCGAGGCTTACCTCGGACAGCAGCGCAGTGAATGAGGGGGTGCAGAATATGAGCGCATTTCTTACGGTAAACGACATCAACGTCTATTACGGAGCAATCCACGCTATTAAAGGCATCTCCTTCCGCGTCAACGAAGGTGAAATCGTCACTCTGATCGGCGCCAACGGCGCCGGAAAAAGCACCACGCTGAAGACCATCTCCGGCGTGCTCCGCTCCAAAACCGGCTCCATTGAGTTCTGCGGAAAAGATATCGGCAGCATCCCCGCCCACAAGCTGATCTTTGAGGGAATCGCGCAGGTTCCGGAAGGACGCCATATTTTTCAGCAGCTGACCGTCACCGAAAACCTGGAGATGGGTGCCTACAGCCGCCCGAATTCCGAGATCAAAGACAGCATCGAACACGTCTTCAACCGTTTCCCGCGTCTGCGCGAGCGGTATAAGCAGGTCGCCGGAACACTCTCCGGCGGCGAGCAGCAGATGCTCGCCATGGGCCGGGCCCTGATGAGCCACCCGAAGCTGCTGATGCTCGACGAGCCTTCGATGGGACTTTCCCCGCTGCTGGTCAACGAGATCTTCGACATCATCAAGGAGCTCAACGAGACCGGAACGACAATCCTGCTGGTCGAACAGAACGCAAAGATGGCACTTTCCATCGCGGACCGCGCCTACGTTCTGGAGACCGGATACATCCGCAAGGAGGGCAGCGCCAAGGAGCTGCTTTCCGATGAGGACGTCAAGAAGGCGTACCTCGGCGGCTGATCCCCTGTAAAACAAGAAAAAGCCCGGCGGGCCTGTGCTCAAACCGGGCTTTCCTTATGTAATTTGATTGACGGAAGGCGGTGAATCCGGTGACGGAACCATCCCCTTACCACTGGCAGGACGGCCTCCGGGACGGCCTGCCGATCGGACTGGGATATCTGTCGGTCTCCTTCGGATTCGGCATTTCGGCCGTTTCCCTCGGGCTCCCGGCAATTTCTGCGATTCTCACTTCTATGACCAATCTGACCTCTGCGGGCCAGATGGCCGGCATCGCCATTATCGCCTCCGGCGGCTCGCTTATGGAAATGGCGGCGGCCCAGTTTGTCATTAATCTGCGCTATGCGCTGATGAGCCTCTCCCTGACGCAGAAGGTCGACGACAGCTTCACGCTGCTGCAGCGGATGATCCTGTCGTTTCTCATCACGGACGAGATCTTTGCCGTCTCCTCCACAAAGGAGAAGCGGATCGGCACGCGCTATTTTTACGGCCTCGGCCTCCTGCCGATTCTCGGATGGGTTCTCGGTACGGCGCTCGGCGCTTTCGCGGGCATGGTGCTGCCGCAGGATCTGACCGCCGCCCTCGGCATCATGATCTACGGCATGTTCCTTGCCATCCTGATTCCGCCGGCGAAAAAAGAGCGCGGCGTGCTCGCGGCGGTTGTCATTTCTGCCGCTATGAGCTGCTGCATCCGCTACATAGGGGCCCTCTCCTTCCTCTCGAGCGGCTTCTCCATCATCCTCTGCGCGGTTACGGCTTCGGCCGCCGCCGCCCTTCTGAGGCCCGTGGAGGTGGATGACGAATGACGAAGGACCTGTTTCTTTATATCGGCGTGATGGCGCTCGTCACCTACCTGATCCGGATGCTGCCGCTCGCGGTCTTCCGCAAAAAAATCCGCTCGCGCTTTATCCTGAGCTTTCTGCACTACGTTCCCTACGCCGTGCTCGGCGCCATGACGATTCCGGGCATCTTCTACTCGACCGGCAGCGCGGTCACGGCCTTCGCGGGCTTTATGGTGGCCTCCATCATGGCGTACAAAAACTACGCGCTGCTGCCGATCGCCTGCGCCGCCTGCGCCGCCGCATGGCTCACCGGGCTTGTCTTTTGACGGGTTCCATGTGAAGATCAGGGCCCCCGGGAATTCCCCGGGGACCTTCATTTTTTATGTATCTGTCCCATCCTCTGGCTTTATGCGGCCGGAATCTGTGAGGACGAATTCGCAAAATCGGACGAGCACAGGTTTTCTGAGGCAAATTTTCCTTCTGCGAGTTGCTTTTGCGGCGCCGCGCGAGGTTTTTTCGCAAAATTTCCCGGAAATTCCGCCGGATTCCCGGTTGACAAGCGCTTCCCGCGGAAGGATAATAATTTCTGATAAAGATTAAGGCGAGAGGAGCGGATCGGGTATGGCAGTAAGGAGCGAATGGAACGCGCTGGAGATTGTTCGGGCAATGGTCGCTTCCCGCGTGAAGCCGGGCGACTTCTGCATCGACGCCACTGCCGGAAACGGCGGCGACACGGCCTTCCTCTGCGATCTCGTCGGGCCGGAAGGCAAAGTGCTCGCTTTCGATATCCAGGAGCAGGCTATTGCTGCCACCCGGAAGCTCGCCGAAGAACAGGGCTTCGCGGACCGCGTGGAGGCCGTGCTGGCAAGCCACAGCGAGATGGACCGTTACGCCGGGCCGGAGAGCGCCTCCTGCATCCTCTTTAACTTCGGCTGGCTGCCCGGCGGCGACCACGACGTGTTCACTCGTACGGAGACCAGCATCCCCGCGATTCAGAAGTCGCTCACAATCCTCCGGCCGGGAGGACTGCTGAGCCTCTGCATCTATTACGGACGAAACAACGGCTTCGCGGAACGGGACGCGATTCTCGAGTATCTTTCGGGCATCGACTGCCGCGTCTACACGGTGATTCGGTACGATTTTCTGAACCGGCCGAATAACCCGCCCTTCCCGATATTTGTGTTTAAGGAGGACTAACCTGTGAACCGGACGGAACAGTTTCTTGAAAAATATAAAGAGCTTGAAAACGCCGCCGTCGGCCTCTACGGCTTCGCGGAAGACGGAAAGGCGATCGCAAACCTGACGGAGATGCCGGAATTCCGGAATATCCGCATGGAACTCTCCTACTGCCGCGAGGTGCGGAACCTGCTGCAGCACCGCGTGCGCCTCGGCAGCGAATACGCCGTGGAGCCGAGCGAGGCGATGATCCAGCTTCTCAACGATACCGTCGAAAAAGTGAAAAATCCGCTGCGCTGCCGGGATATTGCCGTCCCCTGCTCAAAGCTCCTGTGCAGCCGGCCGGAGGCCTTTGTGCTCCCCGCCATGAAAGAGATGCGTCAGCGCGGCTTCACGCACCTTCCGATCATCGAGGGCGGCAAAGTGGCCGGCATTTTCAGCGAGAGCCGCGTCTTCTTTTACTGCACCGACCACGAGGCCGTCGGCATCCCGCAGGACCTGCGCTTTGAGGATATCCGCTCCTACCTCTCCTTCGACCTGCATCACTCCGAAATCTACGCCTGGCTGCCGTGGGATGCCTTTGTCTCCGAGGCGGAGAGCCTCTACGAAGATGCATACATGAAAGGCAAACGCCTCGGCATGTACTTTCTCACCCAGAACGGGAAACCGGACGAAAAGCTTCTCGGCATCGTGACGCCGAATGACATTCTCGGAAACTGAGTATCAAGAACCGGAGCGGCATCATCGTTCCGGTTTTTTCTCTGTTCACAGATTATTCAGTGAATCTCCAAGCGACGTTAAAGGAATTATCACGGACTCAACACAAAATCATTATATGATCCGTATCAGAAACCAGAAAGGATGTGTGTCTGTGAGCAGGATTCTGATTGTCGACGATGAACTCCGCGTCCGCGATTTGATTAAAAAATATGCAAAATTTGAGGGATACGAGGTCTCCGAGGCCGCAAACGGTCTTGAGGCGCTCGAGCTCTGCAAAAGTCACGACTTCGACCTCGTCATCATGGACATCATGATGCCGGAACTCGACGGGCTCTCCGCCTGCCGCGAGATCCGCAAATTCAGCGTCGTACCGGTCATCATGCTTTCCGCGCGCGGCGAGGAATACGACAAAATTCACGGATTTGAGTATGGCGTCGACGACTATGTTGTCAAGCCGTTTTCTCCGCGCGAACTGATGATGCGCGTGGCTGCCGTTCTCAAACGCAGCGGCGCGCCCGCTCCGGAACCGAAGGAGCTTTATACACATGGCGGGCTCTCCGTGGACTTCACCGGCCGGATCGTCACCGTGGACGGGGAACGGGTGGAGATGTCGCCGCGGGAATACAGCCTGTTCTTCTTCCTTGTGCGGAACCGCGGCATCGCGCTTTCCCGGGAAAAGCTGATCAACGAGGTCTGGGGCTATGATTTCTTTGGGGACGACCGCACCATCGACACGCATATCAAACAGCTCCGCAAAATCCTCGGCCCGTACGCCCGCTGCATCACAACCCTGAGAGGAGTCGGATACCGCTTTGAAGAATGACCGGCTTTCGATCCGATGGAGGATGTTTCTCTATTTCACCGGATTCGCGTTTGTTCTGCTCTGTCTGCTGTGGCTCGTGCAGACCGTCTTTCTGGAGGACATCTACAGCTCCATGAAAGAACGCACCGTCCATACGCAGGCGGACGTGATCGTCTCCAATATCGACAACGAGGAATTGGAAAGCCTTGTCGTCGGCATCTCGCAGGAATACTCCATCTCGGCCTATATCGTCGACGAGAATGGGTTGGTTCTTTATTCCGCGCAGTGGATGCCCGGCATCTCCGCGGGCAGGGCGACAAAGGACATGTACGACCTGTGGGAACTGGCTGCGGAAAACGACGGAACCTATATTGAGGAAATTGAAACCAGCGGCTTAATCAACGACAGCGGCAGAGAACTGCCGTACGATCCCGGCCATTTCAGCGGCCCGGTGCCGCGCGCCGAGCAGTTTGAAAAGGACGGCATTGTCTGCGCGAAGATTGCGGAGACGGACGGCGGCGGCGAGATGCTCGTGGTGCTCAGCGCCTATCTTCAGCCGATGGATTCCACCGTGAAGGTGCTCAGGGTCATCCTGATTATCGTCAGCCTGATTATGTTCGCGCTTTCCCTCCTGCTCGCGTTTGTGATCGCAAGGAGATTTTCCCGTCCGCTGGTCGGGCTTTCCGCCTCCGCAAGGGAACTTGCGAACGGCAAATACGACGCGGCCTTCACCGGCGGAGGCTGCCGGGAGATCACGGATCTCTCCGACGCGCTGAATTACGCGGAAGGCGAACTCTCCAAGGTGGATCACCTGCGCAGGGAGCTGATCGCCAACATCAGCCACGACCTGCGCACGCCGCTGACGATGATCACCGGCTACGGCGAGATGATGCGCGACATCCCGGGCGAAAACACGCCGGAAAACGTCCAGATCATCATCGACGAATCCAACCGGCTGACAAAGCTCGTCAACAATCTGCTTGATCTCTCGAAGCTCCAGAGCGGCAACGAAATGCTGAATCTCACCGTCTACTCCATCACCGCCGCCGTGGAGGGCATCGTCGACCGGTACGCCAAGCTTGTCGCACCGGATGGCATCCATTTGCGCTTCATCAACAACGGCAGCGTTTATGTGGAGGCGGACGAGACGAGGATTGCTCAGGTTGTGTATAACCTCATCGCCAACGCCGTCGCCCACAGCAAGCGCGACGACACCGTCACGGTCTTTCAGAACCTCTCCGACGGCCATGTGCGGATCTCCGTCGCGGATTGCGGCCCCGGCATCCCGCAGGAGGAGCTCCAGCAGATCTGGGAGCGCTACCGCAAGGGCTCCCGCAGCGAAAACCGCAGCGGCACCGGGCTTGGGCTCGCCATCGTTCGCGCAATCGTCGAACTGCATCACGGCACCTACGGCGTGATGAGCACGGTCGGTCAGGGCAGCGTCTTCTGGTTCGATCTGCCCGTCACGGATAAAATTCCGAAGCCTCCGGAACCCCCGGAGCTTCCGGAAGACGGCGCCAACCCATAAAACCCGCCGTTTTTGCGGAAAGCGGAAAACAGAAAGGGCATCTGCCGGATGCTCCCGGAAAAGGCCCAAAAGGTTCTTTTGCCGTGTCATACGCCTCATGTTCATAAACAAAAGCATATCTTTCACCGATATGGCCGGCGGCAATACGAATGGAAACAGAAAGGACATCTGCCGGATGCTCCCGGAAAAGACCCAAGAGATTTTTTACCGTTCATGCGCCTCATGCTTGTTCCATTCCATAAGCGGCGCGGCATAAAAGCCACATCATAAAAATCCCTCCCGGAGACAACCGGAAGGGATTTTTTGACGGAAAAAGTCTGTTTTTGGAGAAAACACAAAAAATGTACCCGGAAACCGAAACGGATTTCCGGGTACGCAACCATTTTGTTTTTTCAGGAGAAGGCCGCGATGCTCTCGTGGAGCTTCGTGATGCGTTCCTGCAGCTTTGCGAGCTTGTCGCGCTCGCCGCTGACGACCCGTTCCGGCGCCTTATCGACGAAGCCGGGGTTTTCAAGGCGGGCGGCGATTCCTCCGGCATCCTTCTCGCACTGGGCGAGCTCCTTGTTGAGGCGGGCAATCTCCGCTTCGACGTCGACGAGTTCCGCCATCGGGATATAGATCTTTGCCGCGTCGGTGACGACGAGCACGGAGCCCTGAGGATCAAATTCGGAGACGATCTCCGTCTCGGCGGCCGAGGCGAGCCTTGCGAAGAAGGGCCTGCCCTGCTCAAAGACCTCCGGGAAGGCGGTCTCAATGAAAAGGCTCGCTTTCTTGGAGGGCGGGACATTCATCTCGCTGCGACGGTTGCGGATCGCCTTGATGGCATCCATGACCTTCGTGAAATCGTCGGCTTCCTCTTGGAAGTCGAGCGTCTCCTGCCAAACCGGCCAGTCGGAAACCATGATGGATTCGCCCTCGTGCGGGAGCGCCTGCCAGATTTCTTCCGTGATATACGGCATAAACGGGTGGAGCAGTTTCAGCACGCCGGTGAGCACATACACGAGAACTTTTCTTGCGCCGTCCGCGGAAGAATCCTCCTGCAGGCGGGCCTTGGCAATCTCGATATACCAGCTGCAATAGACATCCCAGATGAAATCGACGAGCTTCTGCTCGGCGACGCCGATATCGTAATTTTCGATATTGGCGGTGACATCCCGGACAAGATCGTTGTACTGCGAGAGAATCCATTGATCCTCGAGCGCAAGCTCCTCCGGCAATCCGGTCTCCTCGTATCCCTCCGGCAGATTCATCAGCACGAAGCGCGCGGCGTTCCAGAGCTTATTGGCGAAGTTGCGGCAGGCGGTGACTTTCTCATCGGTAAAACGGGTGTCGTTGCCGGCGGAGATGCCGGTAACAAGCGCGAGACGAAGCGCGTCGGCGCCGTACTCGGCGATGACCTCCAGCGGATCGATGCCGTTTCCTAAGGACTTGGACATCTTTCTGCCCTGCGCATCGCGCACAAGGCCGTGGATGACGACATCCCGGAACGGGCGCTTGCCGGTGTAGTTGAGGCCGGAGAAGATCATTCTGGAGACCCAGAACGTAATGATGTCGTAGCCGGTGACGAGGACGTCCGTCGGGTAGAAATACTTGTATTCGGGCGTCTCATCCGGCCAGCCGAGAGTCGAAAACGGCCAGAGGGCGGAGCTGAACCAAGTATCCAACGTATCGGGGTCCTGATGGATATGCGCGCTGCCGCAGTGCTCGCAGCGGGAGGGCTCGCCCTCCGCGACGACGGTCTCTCCGCCGCAGTCGTCACAGTACCAGACCGGAATGCGGTGGCCCCACCAGAGCTGACGGCTGATGCACCAGTCGCGGATGTTCTCCATCCAGTAAAAATAGTTCTTGCTGAAGCGGTCCGGCACGAAGCGGATGTCTCCGTCCCTGACGGCTTCGATGGCCGGCTCCGCGAGCTTCTTCATCGCGACGAACCACTGCTTGGAGACGCGCGGCTCGATCGTCGTATGGCAGCGGTAGCAGGTGCCGACGTTGTGGCTGTACTCCTCGACCGCGGTCAGATAGCCGCCTTCCGTGAGATCCTTGATGACGGCCTCACGGGCCTCGTAGCGGTCCATGCCGGCATATTTGGGATACTCGTCGGTCACTTTCGCGTCCGGCGTGAGCATGTTATAAATCGGCAGGTTGTGGCGGAGGCCCACCTCGAAGTCGTTCGGGTCGTGGGCGGGCGTGATCTTGACGACGCCGGTGCCGAATTCCATATCGACATATTCATCCGCGATGACCGGAATCTCCCGGCCCACCAGCGGCAGAATAACGGTCTTTCCGACGGCGTCTTTATACCGCTCGTCGTTCGGGTTGACGGCCACGGCCGAGTCGCCCAGATAGGTCTCCGGCCGGGTGGTGGCCATCTCGATCCAACCGGAGCCGTCGGCATACGGATAGCGCAGATGCCAAAAGTGGCCGGGCTGATCCTCATATTCGACCTCCGCGTCGGAGATGGAGGTCAGGCAGTGCGGGCACCAGTTGACGATGCGCTCGCCGCGGTAGATGAGCCCCTGATCGTAAAGATCCTTAAAAACCCTTCTGACGGCTTTGGAGCAGCCCTCATCCAGCGTAAAACGCTCACGCGCCCAGTCGCAGGAGCAGCCGAGTTTCTTGAGCTGCTCGACGATCGCGCCGCCGTACTGGCTGCGCCAGGCCCATGCTCTCTGCAGGAAAGCTTCCCTTCCGAGATCGTCCTTGGTAAGGCCCTCTTTGCGCATCGCCTCTACGATCTTCGCCTCCGTCGCAATGGAGGCGTGGTCCGTGCCGGGCATCCAGAGGGCCTCGTAGCCCTGCATCCGCTTCGTGCGGATCAGAATGTCCTGGACCGTCTCATCCAGCGCATGGCCCATGTGAAGCCTGCCGGTGATGTTTGGCGGCGGGATCACGATGGTGAAGGGCTTCTTATCGGGATTCGGCTCGGCGTGGAAAAATCCGCCGTCCAGCCAGAACCGATAGATGCGGCTCTCGACCTGCTGCGGATCGTAGACCTTATCGAGTTCTTTACGCATGTTGTTTCCTCTTTTCTGCAAAGTAGACTAACAAAAGAAATTATACTTTATTATTCCTTTTAGTTCAATATAATAAGACAACAAAATAGCCGGAAATCACGGCATACGAAACGTGACCTCCGGCTGAAAAAGCTCTTTTGGGCCGCTCAGATCTTCCGAATGAGGAGATGATCCTCGAATCCGCCTATGTACGGATCCTCGAAGGATTTCTTGTGGAAGAATCCCATGCGGGTATAAAGCTTTCTTGCGCGGGGGTTCCAGTCGTTTACTACGATACCGGCTTCTTTGTATCCCATGCATCCGGCTACGCCGAGATAGAATTGGATCAGGAGCTCGCCGATGCCGCGGCCGCGGCAGGTATCTTTCACGCCGAGCAGCGTGACATCCGGATACCCGAACATACCGTCCATCTTGAAGCTGATCCAGCCCACCACACTGCCGTCGCGGTCCAGCGCCATATAGGCCTGCCCTGCGGCAATATTCTCGGTCAGCCATTTGTCGAGGAGCTCCGGATTCTTTTTGAAATAGTGGGTGTAAAGCGCACTGTTATCAAAAATCCGCTTGTACTCTTCGATCTTTTCCGGAACGGCCTTTACGATATCAATTTGATTCGCCTTGACGTAGCTTTCAGATACAAAGCCCATTTTTTCTCCTCCTTTGGATATATAGCGGGCAGCTTCAGCCGTTTGCGGAGCAGCTGCGGGATTTTCTCATCAGCAGATAGACGCTGTTGGAAGGATCCATGGCATCCGGATACTGCATCATCTTTTGGAAGCCCAGTCTCACATAGAGGGCACGCGCTCTCGGGTTAAAATCGTTGACGGCGATGAAGGCGCGCTCGAAGCCAAGCTTCTCGTAGACGGCAATGAAGAACTCGATCAGCTTCCGCCCAACGCCCTTGCCGCGGTAATCTTTTCGCACGCCGAGCAGATTCAGATACGGCATCCCGGCGTAGACGCTCTCCATCTGCATCCACATCAGGCCGACCGCCTCATCGTTCCGATCCTCGGCGATAAAGATATGCCCTTCTTCAAGGCCCGCCCGGATCCAGTTGTTGAGCTCTTCGCCATAGTGGATCTGGAGCTTGGAACCATCGAAAATATGCGTGTACTCCTCATACCGTTCCGGGACTCCCTGGACGATATGTACCTCGTGAAGCGCCATCCAATCCCCCCGAACAAATAGTAAAATCCATCGTTAGAATACAACGATTTTGCAGGAAAGTCAAGCCGGGTTTTGTATAAAATGAGAAAAGATTCCTCCTTCCGCCCCTCCCGGCACACAGGACCGAAAACTTGCAAAACATGCAGGAAAAGCGTCCTTTCGGTTGACTTCTCCGGACAGGCGAAGTATAATAAAATATATCGAAATGGATATTGGAGGAAAAGCAATGTCTCAGATGGATTATCAGTTTCGGGTCAATTTTGTGAAGGGCGACGTGTCCAAATGGGATCAGTATGTGGAGATTTTCGATAACAGCCCGCTGTATGAGCACTATTTCAAAGGCACCGATACGCTAAAGGAATGGGTCTACAAGCCGCTTCAGGAGGGCAACGTCATCATCGCCGAGACTCCGCAGGGCGAACCTGTCGGCCTGATGGTCTATGATCTGGCCGGTATGTATGGCGAGCTGCCGTATTTGGCTCTGCTCGGCGTCAAAGAGAGCTGCCGCGGCAAGGGTATCGGCAGTCAGCTCATCGACATCTACTGCGGCATCTGCGCACAGATGGGCTTCACGAAAATGTTCATGGCGGTCTCCGATTTCAACCCGAGAGCAAAGGCCCTCTATGTCAGAAAAGGCTTCAAGCCGCTGTGCATCGTCCCCGACCTGCTCAAAAAAGGCATCTCCGAGTGGCTGCTCCTGAAATCCGCGGACTGAGCACCGCTTTTCCACACAGATATATAAATTTTCGCAAATCCTCTTCCCATCCGGGGAGAGGATTTTTTTATCCGAACCGGGCCTACACATAAAAAAGCGCCTCCCGGTATCCCCGGAAGGCGCTTTGATGCGGTATATACAGGTCAGAGAATGTTGCCGATATAAGAGAGGTTGTCGTTCGTCGTGGATTCCACGGCATCGACAAGGCCGCTCATCCAGTCGTTATACCGATCCTCCGCCATCTGGTCGCCGAGGTAAGCGGTGAGGTAATTCTCCCCTTCTCCGACGAAGTACATGACGTGATAGCCGTAGGAGCTCTTGACAATATCGGTATTTCCGGGCTCACGGGCTTCATCGTAGCACCAGTCCTCGAACGCGGTGACCATCTGGCCCTTGTAGACGTTCTCATAGAGGCCGCCGTTCTCCTTGGAACCGTCGTCCTCGGACTGCGCGGTGGCAATCGCCGCAAAGGCCTCCTCCGTCTGCTCGCCGGATTCAAATTCGGTAAGGGCCGCCTCGGCCTTGGCTTCGGCATCCGCCCAGTTCTGATCGGAGGCAACGCCGCTCTCATCCGTCTCCGGTTTGAAGAGGATGTGGCGGACGTTGACGGTGGTATAATCCGGCGTGTTTCTGCTGAGGAAGAGGAAGACGTAATAGCCGGTGTCGCTCTCGATCACGGTGGTGTCGCCGTAGACATGATCCGCAAAGAGCCAGCCGCTGAACGTATCCGGGATGTCGTCATAAGCGAGATCCTCGATCAGGGAGGCCTCGTCGGATTCGTAATATTCCTTATCCTCTTCCGACGCGTTTGCGACGATAGCGGCGACAAAGTCCTCCTCGGTCTTGGCCGTGGAGGCGAGCGCATTTGCCTTCTCCTCCGCCTCGGCCATCAGAGCCGGATCGACCGTCTCTTCGGAAACGGCTTCGGACGCGGCCTCGGATACAGCCTCAGATGTGGCTTCGGATGTAACTTCAGACACGGCCTCGGATGTGGCCTCAGATTCCTCTTCCACCGGCTCTCCGCTGAAGAAAGCAAAACGGAACGAGACCGTATCATAAACGTTCTTGTCCGCTTCATAAGCGGCATGGATCTCCTCATCGGTGAGGCCGAAGGTGCCTTCCCGGTAGCTGGAGTATTCGGCGGCTTCCACGATCAGCGTGCTCATCCGCTCAAAGACTTCCATCGTTGCGCCGGGGCCATAATATTTGGCGAGGTATTCATCCTCGGTCATTCCGCTCTGGACCGCGGCGTTCGCAAGGCTCGTCTTTTGGGTGGCGACGTTCTCGGCCATCGCGTCGGAATATACATAGTTCTGCGCGGCGGCGTCATTGATGAGAGACATGATGCTCTTGAGGGAATACAGCGTGTACTCGGTCAGATAGTCATCCCAAGTGAGATCCCCCGAGTAGGTCTGCTCATCCAGCGGCTTGGTGAGATCAAGGATGTAGGAGATGCTGTCGCCGTAGCTGCTGTAAAGCGAGCTGTATACTCTCTGGAAGCACTGCGCATAGATGAAATCCACATCGGCGACGGTGAAATCCTGCCCGCCGACCGTCGCGCAGACGTCGTCATATACGGCGGGATCAATCGTCTCTTCTTCTCCGGATTCCGCTTCGGATTCCTCCCCAAGCTGCCTTGAAAGCTGACAGCCGGAAAACAACATGCAGAGCATCAGGGCGGCAAGAAGGATCGCAGTCAGTTTTTTCATACTTTAGACTACCTTTCGGCAAATAAAATGACGGGACGGCCTTGCCAGAGCCGTCCCATTCAGAGAAATCAGAGGCTGCGGCCTTTGGCCATCGCAGGCTTTTCAACCGCTTCATACTGGGAAGTCAGTTCTTCGATCCAGGAGGCATAGGCCTCGCTCCGGATCGTGCTGCTGACTTTCGTCGGATAGTAGCTGTCGCCTTCGCCGATGAAATAGATCAGGTGATAGCCGTAATCGGTCTTGACGAGGCCGATATCGCCGGGCTGTCTCGCCGCGTCGAAGCACCACAGGTCGAACGTTTCGACCATCTGGCCCCGGTAGACGTTCTCATAGAGGCCGTTGTTGTCTTTGGAGCCGGTGTCCTCGTTATACATAGCCGCCAAGGTCTTAAAGGTCTCCTCGGACGGGTTGCTGTTGAAATCGACAAGGTACTTTTCCGCGTTGGTCTTTGCCTCTTCCCATCCGGCGTCGGTGTAATTGCCGTTATCGTCGGTCTCGGTCGGCTTGACCAGAATCTGGCGGACGTTGACCATGTTGTACTTCGGCGTCACATGTTCCTGGAAATACAGAACGGTGTAGCCGGTGCCTCCGTCGTAGACGTAGGTATCGCCCGCGGCACGGCTCGTATCGAACAGCCAGTCGGCATAGCCGGTGTTGGTGGAAGAATAAGCGGCATAACGGTTCCCGGAGACCTCGCCCTCGTCCTTTTCCGTCACAAGAGCGCGGAATTCCTCCTCGGAGGTTGCTGCGGCAATGGCGTCGGCCTTTTCTTTCGCGGCGGCAAGCGCTGCGGTGCTGTCGGTGATCTCCTCCGTGGTCGCGCCGCTGACATAGTAAGACAGGTAGGTCACGGTGTCGAAATCGTTCGGGTTTTCATTATATCTTGCGTCGATGTCCGCATCGGTGATCTCGACATTGTCAGAATAGTTCTCCGAATAGGCGGCGGCATATTCGTAAAGCTCCGTCATCTTGCGGACGACGCTCTCGTTGACGCCTCTGCCGTAAAGGGCGATCAGATAATCGTCAAAGGCATAGCCGCTGCTGGTCGCCTGAGATTCGATGCCGGCGATCTCATCCTCGACATCCTGCTGGTATTCCTCCGGCAGTTCAAAGCCGTTGGCCGTGCCGTCGTTGTGCAGGGCCGTGAGCTGCGTGAGCGTCGCGACGGTCTGATCGGTGATGAAATCCTCCCAGGTCTGATCCTCGGAATACTGCTGCTCGCTGAGCGGCTTGGAGGTATCGAGGAAATAGGAAGTATAGTCGCCATAAGTGCTGTAAAGATTGTTGTAGTAGTTATAAAACGTGGTCGCATACAGGAAGCTGAAATCCGCGACGGAATATTTCGTATCCCCGACTTCCACCGCGGTGAGCTTACGGTTAATCATATTGGATTCGTAGACGGCGAGGACGGCAAAAACGATCACGAATGCGATCACGCCGACGCGAATCCAGATTCTCTGGCGTTTGCTTTTGGCAGCCGCTTCCTCTTCGGCATGGCGCTTGGCGGCGACTTTATTTTCCGCTCTCGCCTGATCCGGTCTCACGATGACGGCCGGCTCGCCGATCTTTTTATCCGCTTTCTTTTCCTCGGCGGCTTCGCCGTTTTGAAGCTTTTTTTCGCTTTCGCTCATAATTTTGATCCATCCTTATCTGTATCTCGCCGGGAAATCCGGCTGATGA
>Ga0116152_10000081_pt1 | contig 69954 bp, 60 predicted proteins | sample AD_UKC119_MetaG_FD_89894 | JGI IMG/M metagenome (GOLD analysis project Ga0116152, IMG submission 89894) | Active sludge microbial communities of municipal wastewater-treating anaerobic digesters from Hong Kong - AD_UKC119_MetaG | ecosystem: Engineered > Bioreactor > Anaerobic > Digestate...
GATGGCTCGTTGTAGCTTTCGCTAATTGCGTTAGGTGGGCCATATTGCAAATAAATTCTTCCCCTGTCGGTTTCATAACCTTTTTCAATTAAGGTTGAATAAGCCTGGTTCACCTTGTTTACTTCGTTTAAGTAATTTAACCATGCATGTTCCGGATCAAGAGCATCGCGCTCTTTCCAGAAGCGATAAAAGTATTTTTGAAGGGTTTCCAGATCAGCATGGGTCATGTGAACCGCAGCGAAGTTTTTTTCCTGTTCATCAGATATGGGGGCCAGACTTCTTATATATTCCCGCAAAGTATCCTGGTCATTAATTTTTCCTGCAAAGGTATTTTGAGTTGCAATTGTCAAAAGGTCTTCCAATTTCAATTGAATTTTTGGATTGCTTCGCTGGAAAAAAATCTGACTTTTCGCAAATAACCTGTTCTCACGATCCCTGGCTTCAACTGTAACAAAGTAGTTTCCTGATTTTAATTCTGAAATATCAAATTCATTAAACACCACATTTACTTCTGCTGTAGTTTCTTTTTTGTAGGAAACATATTTATCAATAGGAGCATTTGAATTGGCATCGTTAATATATGAATTGATAAGGTATTTTTCATTTTCGCCGAGTACCCTGTCAGTATTGTATAACTCTGTGTAGAAGATAATTTTAGTCATACCCTCAGGATAAAAATAGTCGGGATAGGGGATGATTTTATAGCCACTTTTATTTAAAATTGAATTTTCCAGTGTTGATTCGTACGAATCGACTAACTGCACACCTGACATGGAAATTTTATCTTCCGGGAATTCAATAAGAATGGGTCGCAAAATGGCAAAAGGTTTTGATTCCGTGTTTTTATCCCAAATCTGAATTTCAAAGTTATATTCCCCATTTGGAAGCGAATATCTTTGCTGATCAATAAAGTTGAATTTCAGGTCAAGCGTATCATCCAGTTCAGGGCTAAATAACTCATACTTGTCATAATTTACGATTTCGTCGTTTTTATGAAATAGTACCAATACCTGTATCGACGCCTGGAATTTATTATTGGCATTCAATGCAAAGTCAAGTGAAGAACCGTCGACAGCAAGGTATGTTTCAACATATGGCCCACTTTCCGGTGAATAAAATGTTGTATACCCTATAACGGCATTTGGTTGTTTAGCAAATAAAATAGCCGGAAACAGCATAAGGATGCTGATTGCAATAATGAATGACACGGCTAAAAGTCGGTTTAAAATGGTTCGTTTCATGGTATTTTAATATATGTTGATGTACAACAAGCCTTGTTTAGTATCATAAGCAATTGAAAACAAATTTAGTTGAATATTTTTAAAGTGTCAAGGTATAATCAGTTAGCGGTTTGAATTATCCAGTTAACGGTAGTTTATCATTTTAAATCAATGGCTTATTTTTTCATGATAAATCACGCCTCTTTCCTTAAGGCCGTTGAGCATAAATTTAACACATGCTTCATTTTTACCAATAAACTCAGGTGCGGATACACCTTTCTGGGTATAGAGTCCGTTTGCGACCATGCGCAGGGCCATGGTAGCTGTATAACCGGTCGTTCTGGCCATGGAATGCACTCCGGTTTGCACGTCGTATCTGTCAAACAAATCGTATTCAAACCTTTTAACCGAAATTCCTGATTTTCCTTCAATGATCACTTTCATAACAGTAATGTCCTCTTCGCCTTCATTTAACTTCCATTTAGGAAACAAAAGCTTAGCGGTAAAATCAAGCGGCCTGATCTGAAGACCATTAATTTCAATTGAATCGGTACTGAAAAAACCTGTTTCACGAAGTACACGCATCAACTCAATATGACCAGGATAACGCAAAGTTTTTTCAATCATATAGCTACCCTTGATGGTTTTAGCCAGTGTCCGCAATCCGTCGCTGTTGAACGCCTCCAGTGTTCCAATCCCGTCAAATTCCATTAATTCCGGTTCCGAAAGTGCAGGCATTACCACTTCTTTTCCATCTTTAATATAACGGGCAGGGCGGGTATATTCCTCTATCACATCAACCGGCGAAAAAACAGCCTTATACTCATAAGGCCATTGCCTTATTTTAGGAAGACCCCCAACGTATGTTATTGCTTTATCAACGGTATCAAGTTTACCGGCAGCATATCCAATCAGTACATTGCTCATGCCAGGCGCAACACCGATATCAGATATGGCGATAACCCCTTTATCTTTCGCCAGTTTATCCAGCTCAAACAAGTCCTCGGGAAAAAATGCAATATCGATCACATTTTTGCCGCATTCGATGATTGTTTGCAGTGTTTTAAATCCCATGAATCCTGGAACTGCACTCAAAACTATATCAAATGGTTCAATTAATTTCCTGAGCTTTTGCTCATCCCCTAAATCGGCCTGGATGGTATTAAGGTTTGCTATTTTATTAAATTTCTGAAGCACGTTCGGGTTAACGTCGGCAACCGCTACCTCCTTATCCTTATCCATGGAAAGATCGATCGCCATTGGGCCACCAACAAGACCACCACCTAAAACTATTATTTTCATTGATTAAAATGATTTAAATTAATGATTTTCGCTTTTTTAACTGCGATAAAAATAGACCTGATATAACGATAATGATACCCATAATTTTTTGTGAACCTACTTGCTCACCTATCACAAAATAGGAAAATATTCCGGTAAAAACCGGGATCAGGTTTGAAAATACATTGACTCTGGCAACACCGATCGAACGCATTGCAATTGTAAATAAAACAAATGCAAATGACGAGCATAAAATAGCTAGGCTGAAAAGTGAAAATATCATTTCCCCGTTGGGTTTCACCATCCTAAAATTATCCAGTTCAAACCAAAGGAACAAGGGTAAAAAATAGATCATCCCGATCAGGTTTTGCACGGCTATTAAAAAAAAGGGCTTATAATGATCACTTAATTTTTTCAGAGCTATGGAATAAAACACAGCGCTCATTACAGCAAAAAGCAAGGCTCCAATCCCTTTCGGGTCAGCATCGAGCTTTAAACTTGAGTTGACCAACATAATAATTATCCCCATGAATGAAACTATTAATCCAAGGATATTTAGCCTGCTCAATCTTTCTTTCAGTAAAAACCATGCTGCGATGGGTGCCACCAGAGGAATTGTGGCAATAATAACCGCACTTATTGTTGGTGAGGTATACATAACCCCGTAGTTTTCGCCGATGAAATAAAAAAAGGGATTAAATAAGGCTGACATAAAAAATAATAAAAAGTGTTCTTTCTTTATTCTCTGAAATGCATTGCTAAGCCATAATATCAAAAACATAAAAGCACTCGAAATGCCAAGCCTTAAAAAAATGATGGTTATCGGGGTGTAATCCTTCAATAAAATGGCAGTCCAAACGAAAGACATTCCCCACAAAAGCATGGACACTACGGCCGCAACATAAGTATATGAGGTAGTTGTTTTCAAAGAAACACCAATTTTAAATTATCAGGACCTGCCTGATTCGTTCAGTAATTTTGTGCTGTGTTTGAGGGTTCGAAGGATGAGTGTGATTATAATTGCAACTCCCAGGGCATAAGTACTAAACCGCAAGGGTTCAAATGTTCCTGTTTTAAAATAATATCGAAGATGATCGATGAACGCATAACTCAGAACAGTTGCCAGAAATCCTGAATATTCTCTTCGTAAAACAGTTATCAGCGAAAACGGTATTTTGCCTTTAATATAATTTTTTGAAGCAGGAATAAATGCCGGTACCTTTAATGACCAATCCAGGTAATCATTGCCAAACTTACGCTCAAGGAATCTTTCTTCTGCAAACATGATCCGCTCGTAATAAAGCCAATACGCCAATGAAACAATCAGGATAAAATAAATATTGAAGGTGAAAACAACAATCCCGATCCACATCAGGTAGTTGCCAAGGTAGAGCGGATGCCGAATCATCGAATAAATACCTGTTTGATTTAAAACCTCGGCCACCTGCTGCTCTGTATTTCTTCCTGAAGTGCCTTTTGGTGTAGTTCCAATGGAAATTGCCCGAACTATAAATCCGAGAATACTTATTGCAATGGCCAACCCTGTTAATATTTGGTAAGTATTCCGGTCCATCCAGTTAGTATCAGTAAAATACAAAACAGGAATAACCAAAATGAATAAAACAACGGGAATTTGCCCGCGATACCTGAAAAGCGTATTTCCGCTTTTTTCAAATGAGTGTATTAATGCCATTCGATGGAATTCAATTTTTTTGTGAAACAAAAATAGAAATTAAAGATAAAACGGATCAATAATATATGAACCATCCCCAAATTGAATTATAAATTTAGTTATTTTGTTTATCGCTATTAATTGGTTTAATGAATGGAAAAGGAACGATTAAATATCCTCAATATACAGGTTGATAACATCACAAAAAGGGAGTTGCTCGAAAATTTTACCGAAGGTGTTTTAATTACACCCAATGTTGATCATTTAATGAAACTTCAGCACGACAGGGAGTTTTATGAGATATACAACAAAGCCGACTATGTAACTGTGGATAGCCAAATTGTTAAAAAGGCGATGCAGTTTTTAGGATCGCCGGTCAAGGAGGTCATTACCGGATCGGGATTTCTACCTTCATTTTATATGTATCATAAAAACAATCCAGAGGTAAAAATCTACCTTTTTGGAGCAGCCCCTGGCATAGCTGATATCGCCATGCAGAAGATAAATGAAAAAGTTGGACGTGAAATTGTTGTTGGGGCTTATTCTCCAAGTTTCGGTTTTGAAAAAAATGAAGATGAATGCGAACGGATTGTTGATATGCTTAACAAATCTGACGCAAATGTTCTGGTTGTGGGTGTTGGTGCACCAAAACAGGAAAAATGGATTTACAAATACAAAGACAAATTAAAAAATATTAAAATTTACCTTGCCATTGGGGCGACCATCGACTTTGAAGCCGAAAAAGTTAAACGAGCCCCGGTCATTATGCAAAAGCTTGCCATCGAATGGCTTTATCGTCTGGTAAAAGAACCAAAACGTTTGTGGAGAAGATACATCATTGAGGATATGCCTTTTTTTGCACTAATAATTAAACAAAAACGGGGCAAATACCAGAACCCATTTGCCTGATCAGGCGAATATTATTCCCATTAAAACTTTTTGTAACCCACAAGAAACAAGGGCGTATAAGCTGCACAATTATGTGTTAATGAGGTGATTTGTGATATCCTCATTCGTCACAAATGACCTAAGACCCAGGAATTAATTTTATTTGAAACCTTAAAAACCCACTCTTATGAAATCGAATTATGCATTGCTTAAAGCAGCAAGCCTGCTATTAATTTTCATTTTTTATTCTGGAATTAGCCACGCGCAAACTGTTTCGGTAACTGACGATGAGTCATATTCGCCCGAGACCAGTGCTATGCTGGATGTAAAATCAACCGACAAAGGGATGTTGATTCCCCGAATGACTACCACTCAGCGTAATTCCATAGCTACTCCAGCAGATGGATTATTTGTTTACGATACAGACGAAAACAGATTTTACTATTATGATGGTTCAAATTGGGTAGATATGCCCACAAAAAATGCACATTCCACTGATACATCCTTTACGCTTACCAAGCAACTGATTTATTCAGGTGATGCGATTGTTTGGGATGATGCCCGTGTTCCTGTTACAGCCACCACAAGAGGTGGCTCGCGCGATACTGATATATCAAAATTTAAAGATAATGGATCAGGAAGTCAGGGTGTTTTTATTTATTATTTTTCAGCATATAGCGAGGAGGAACTATATTTTACCCTACAGTTGCCTCACTCTTATAAGCCGGGCAGCGATCTTGAACCACATGTTCATTGGGTTCCATCAAATACAAGTGGTGGAGGAGATAATGTGAGTTGGGGACTTGAGTATGTTTGGGGAAATGTTAATGAAGATTTTCCTACTAATACAACAATAATTACCGGAACCAGTGCAGTCCCGACTTCATACAAACAAACGATTTGTGATTTAGGCACCATAGATGGTACCGGTAAAAAGAGATCAAGTATGCTGGTTTGCAGGATTTATAGAAATGTAAATGGATCAGATGACTATAATTCGGACGCCGGTTTGTTAGAAATTGATTTTCATTTCCAGAAAGATTCTGAAGGGACCACTACGGAGTATTAATTTTTAAAAGCAATCAATCATGTATTTAGCAAATCCAAAAATGTTGTTGCTTTTATTGATCTCCTGGTTATGGCTTTTTAATACTTACGGCCAAAACCTTACCAATGACGGAGCATATATTAAAAGCACTTCAGGATCATACTGGTACTTTACCGGGAATGATAATATGAACATCATATCGCAAACTGCCGACCATTCACAATTCTACAACGTCATTGTGGATTTTAGTGGCAGTGGATCCTACAAACTAACCCTGGATGATCAATCCTATTTAACGATCAATGGTGCCCTTACTTTAAATGATACATTACTGCTTGAAGGCAATGATACGCAAATGGCATCTTTAATAACTGGCACGAGTGTTACAGGATCATTGGCAAAGGTACAACAGTTTTTATCTGAGAATCGCTGGCATTATATTTCATCTCCGGTTTCTAATGAACAAATAGGAAGTTATCTAAATGTTTATCTGAAAAGTTGGGATGAAGTGTCGGGCGAATGGACCTATTTATTTAATCCTTTAACTACTCCGCTTAATGTTGGTGAAGGATATGCTGTATGGGCATCCTCATCATTAACCGGTGACACGCTTATAGCGCTTGATGGTTTGCTCAACACTGGGGATGTAAATAAAAATCTTTCCTATACTCCGGCAAGTTTGAAAACTGGTTGGCATTTCCTTGGCAATCCTTTTCCGTGTAATATCGAATGGACAAGTTCGTGGAATTTAACAAATGTGGATCCAACGATTTATATTTACGATGGGAATCAGTATTTATCATGGAATTATAATCTTTCAGAAATTGAAAATACCTTACCTTCTGCTATCATCCCCTCTACACAGGGATTTATGGTTAAAGCAAACAATACTGGAGCATCCCTTACCATTCCGGAGAATCAAAGACTGCACAGTGCCGAAGAACTTTACAAAGCCACCGGCGCTGACATTTCGCTGAAGTTAAAGGCTGTTGGCAATGGGCGGTACGATTTGATGTCAATATATATGGATAGCCAAAGTACTCTGAACTTTGATAACTTATATGATTCCTATAAAATATACGGGCATGCCGATGCTCCTCAATTATATTCCATATTGCCTGATGAAATTGCTGCGATAAACGGAATTCCAATAATCCAAAAAGGTACTGAAGTGAGCGTGGGATTTGAAGTGGAGGTTGCAGGTCAATATGCGATTGAAATTGTTGACTTCGTGAATAACATTTCCAATTTGTCAGTTTTTATATTGGATAAAAAATTGGAGCAACTCACCAATTTATCGCAAACGGGGTTCTACCAGTTTTATGCCGAGCCTGATGACAATTCCGATCGGTTTACGGTAATCTTTGGAGACCCTGCATCCGGAATTCAAGATAAAGATGAATCTGATATACAGATATTTGCTTTTAGCGGGACAATAAAAATTCAATCGGATGTGCCTCTTAATGGTGAATTGGAACTTGTTGATATGATTGGTCGTGTTATTGCATCCGTACCCCTCATTAACGACAGAAATAAAGAGATAAATGTAAATGCGGAACCCGGGTATTACCTCGTTTTAGTAAGAACTACCGACAGAAATGTCGCAGGTAAACTCTATCTTCATTAACACATTTGTAATTTAGGTTAATACATGGCTCCTTAATGAATTTAAGGGGCCATTTTATTACACAACTTGTCCTTAAGTTTTTGTTAATGAATTGATTTAAGTCGTTAAAATTGTTAATAAATTTAATTTGATTTGTAATTTGTATTACTTTTGCCGATGTATAGATTTCTTGTATTGCATTTTTCGGTTAAAATTTTGCCATGCCAGCCAATCTATCCTACTTGTTTAATTAATTTAAATTTTTTTTTCTATGAACATTTTTGTTGCAAAATTGAGTCCGAGCACCTCAGGTGACGACTTACACACTTTATTTAGTGATTATGGTGAAGTTATTTCCGCCAAAGTAATCATGGATCGGGACACCGGTCAATCCAAACGCTATGGATTCGTCGAAATGAAAAACGATGAAGAAGGCTACAAAGCCATTAGCGAGCTTAATGATTGTGAGTTTGAGAAAAGCCGTATCATTGTTAAAAAATCAGATCCAAAACCAAGCGGTGGTGGAGGCCATGATTTTAAAAGAAGATCAAACTACGACAGAGGAGATAGAGACAGGGGCGGAAGGCCACAGCGATATTAAAATCTGATCGGGACAAAAAAGACAAAAGCTGGCAATTTGCCAGCTTTTTTTTTATTTTGTTCTTCCGGGATAAACTTTAATGGCCTCGGCAAGGCATTGCATCGATTTTTTCAAATCGTTTACATTTAACACATAGCTAATTCGTACTTCATCAAGCCCTTTTCCAGGGGTGGCATAAAATCCTGTCGCCGGCGCCAGCATAACCGTTTGGTTTTCAAATTGAAAATCTTCAAGTAGCCACTGGCAAAATACATCTGCATCATCAATAGGAAGTTTGGCAACCACATAAAAAGCTCCTGAAGGATTCGGGCAATAAGCACCATCCATTTGATTTATTGATCTTACAACCACATTACGCCTTGCAAGGTACTCATCCAATACTTTTTCGAAATAGCTGTCGGGGGTGTCAATGGCAGCTTCTGCTGCAACCTGACCAAAAGTAGGAGGGCTTAACCGGGCCTGGGCAAATTTAATGGCGGTTGACATTAATTCCTTATTTTTTGAAATCATTGCACCAATGCGTACTCCACAGGCGCTGTATCTCTTCGATACAGAATCAATCAAAACAACATGCTGATCCAATCCCTCAAGATGCATCACCGAATAGTGTTTCTTACCATCATAGCAAAATTCCCTGTAAACCTCGTCAGCAAATAAAAACAGGTCGTATTTTAAAACAATCTCGCGAAGTACTTCCAACTCTTCTTTTGAATAAAGATACCCTGTGGGGTTGTTCGGATTACAAATGATAATGGCTTTAGTTTTGGGAGTGATCACTTTTTCAAACTCACTGATGGGGGGCAGTGCAAACCCTGATTCGATACTTGAAGGAATCGGAACTACATTAACCCCGGCATTAATTGCAAAACCATTGTAATTAGCATAAAATGGTTCCGGAATTATTACCTCATCGCCCTGATCCATGCATGAGTTCATTGCAAAAAGTATGGCTTCCGAAGCCCCGGCTCCGATGATGATATCGTCCGGGTTGATGTGAATGTCATTTTTTTTGTAATATTCCACCAGTTTTTTGCGGTATGATAAAATCCCTGCTGAGTGGCTGTATTCTACAACTTTCTGGTCAAAATTACGGATGGCATTGAGGGCCACTTCGGGTGTTTCAATATCGGGCTGACCGATATTAAGATGATAAACCTTTACGCCTCTGCTTTTTGCAGCTTCAGCAAACGGAACTAATTTACGAATCGGAGATGCCGGCATTTTCCGGCCTTTTTCTGATATAGATGGCATTTCTTTATGTTTTGTTATGAAATTAACAAGTCTGGCAAAATTATGTATTTATTCGAAAATATCACTTTCACCGGGATGATTAATAAAAAAAAATCCCGACTGAAATTTCAATCGGGACTTTTATATTTAAGCAAGCTCATTTATCTGTTGACCGGTGATCCAGCATCTTGTTTTTCGGGCATCACTGATTCACCTGTTGCAAGCACCTTTCCTTTTATTCGTAAGGTAACCGGTGATTCACTTGCATTGGAGTAAACGGTTATTGTTTTATTGATGATACCAATTCTTTTGGTGTCGTATTTAACTTTTATAGTTTCTGATTCACCAGGTAAAATCGGCTGACGCGGCCACTGAGGGATGGTACATCCGCATGAAGACCTTACATTGCTTAAAATCAACGGCTCTTTACCATTGTTGGTGAATTTGAATTCACATTTTCCATCTCCGTTTTGAGGCATATCACCATAATCATGAACCATCTTATCAAAGGTGATTACCGGAGCATTCGGATCAGGATTTCCTTGTTGCTGCTCTTTCTGATCCATTTTAATTTTTTCTTCAGGAGTTGGTTTACGTTCTTCTTTGTTTTTCTCCGTTGAAACTTGTGCACTTAGTGAGAAAATGGTAAATGCCGCAAGGGCTATTGTAAAAAATGCTTTTTTCATACTTATTATTTTTTATTGGTTCTAAATTTAAGATGAGCAAAAGTAACAAATTAAAAATGCTGATTTTTATGGCTTAACATATTTTTACAAGTGTAAATGAATTGTAAATTCGGCGAATCCGTGTTTTTTTCAATCGGTATAATTCTCTATTTTTACCCGCTTAAAGAATTTATTTTATGAAGCAATTACTTTATTTGATTTCAAGTTTGATCCTAATCTCAACATTTACATTTTGCACAGGATCAAAAAAATCCAACCAATCTGAAAATGTTGAAATGAGTTCAGCCAAACCTGTCGGTCAGCCCGGGCCACCTGCTATTGTTTATAAAACCAAAGCAGATTATTTAAAAAATGTTCCGGTAATATTAAATACAGATAAGAGCAAAGTAATAAGTTTTCCTGATCCAAAAGATCTTACAAAAGGAGGAGATCTTACTTATCCCCAAATGCTTGACGATAATTATTTGCTCGATAACAGGGGTATCAATGAAAATGTAGCCTTTTTAAGCATTACCTATGAGGACTATATAAAATTAACCAAGGCCCCCACGCCTGATGAGCTAATGAATATGCTAATGGATAAAGATCCTTTGCTTGAAATGTACGATTGTGGGTTAAAAAGCAGTTATTCTGATATTGTTAATGAACTGAACCAAAAGATTAATGATGGTTCAATCAAAGAATTCAAAATACTGAAATAGCATTCATTGGAAAATTTGCCATTTTGATTTCTGAAAATCTAAAATCAATAAGTCTTCGATTTGTCTGGATGATAAGCCTGATGGCTATAGTATATTCGTGTGGGAGGCCCGATTCGGAACTAACCGTAGTTTACTCAGATGCCATTATTCCCGAAGATGTGGTTGCCATAACCGATTCACTTGTTAAGCCAATCATTTACAAGAGGCCCATTCCTTTAGGTGTTTTGGATATCGATGAGCGAAAACAAACTTTCATTGATATGTTTCTGCCCTCCATTTTAATAGTTCGGTATAAGCTCAACCGAACGTTAAGAAAAGTGGAGTTGATAGCCTTAAAGGACAGTTCACAGTTAGAGAGATCCGACAGGATATTCATTGAAAGTTTATTTGCAAAATATAAAACCAACGATCTAAAGGAACTGCAGGAGAAATTGCTGCCTCATCCCACAAGTCTTGTTTTGGCCCAGGCTGCCATTGAAAGCGCATGGGGAACATCGAGGTTTTATACAGAAGCTTGTAATCCTTTTGGAATATGGTCATTTGATGAGCATGAACCCCGGATCAGGGCGAATATCCCCAGGCCGGAGGGTACGGTTTACCTCCGGAAATTCAGTAATATTTACCAGTCAATTGAAGAATACTATTTTACAATTGCCACAGGACCTTACCAAAAATTCAGGAAAAACAGAATGAATACTACGGATGTTTACAAGTTAATCCATCATTTGGATCGTTATTCCGAAATGGGGAGTTTTTATATCAATCAAATGTCAGAGGTGATCCGAACAAATAATTTAACCATGTATGATCATTTTCAAATTGATCCTGCCTATATTAAAAAGCGGATAATTGTTGATTGACAAATTGATCGTATGAAAAATTGAAATCGCCCAATGTCCGTGTGTTTCTCTATATTTGCAAACTGCGCTACACGGATGGGAAATAAAATGACTTTTTTACAACATTCAGTTAATCCATTGCAATGACACTCATAGGAAACATCATCTGGCTTTTGTTTGGTGGAATTTTTATTGCCCTTGAATATCTCATCAGCAGTATATTATTAATGTGTACCATCATTGGGATCCCTTTTGGATTGCAAACTTTAAAGCTGGCTTCACTCGCACTTTGGCCTTTCGGACGGTCGACGGTTTACATGGACAAGGCTGCCGGAACGCTCCCAACAATTATGAACATTTTATGGTTGCTCCTCGGTGGATTCTGGATTTCCCTTTCACATGCAATAATCGGATTTCTCTTTTTTCTCACCATTATTGGGATCCCATTTGGTAAACAACACTTTAAACTGGCCTCTGTTGCCCTGGTTCCTTTTGGTAGAAGTATAACTACGATCAGTTAAATTTCATTCAGGTGCCTCTTCTTCAAATATTTGGTCGTCAATTGATTGGTTGATACGATAATTAGAGAAACGAATGTAAACCCTGCCGGTTTGTTTGCCATCCATTTTCGATTTATCAATTTCCATTCCGGCAGTTTTCCCTATGAATTTTAAAGGGATTGAGATCTTTTCTATTTCGAAGCTCACGGTCATTTCGGTTGGCAGTTCGATACCGGGCTCATCATATTTAAAATCAATCACAAATGTTCCCTGGTCGCGGGTATTGCTTTCGGTGCGGGTAATGAGGTAGGTGTCGGGGTCAATCCACCACGTGGCAAGGATAATTTCCGGTTTTTTACCCATTGGAATAATTTTGATTACGTATTGCGTTTTCCCCGAAATGTCTTCAGCTCCAGTGTATATGGCGTTATAGGGTTCATTCAGTATTTTTTGAAATTGGTTATCAAAACCTTTTTTGGGTAGCATGATAAACTCATCTGATTTAAACTTGATTTTATCGGGTTGTTTATAAAACATAGTGGCATGTTTTACCGGCATATTAATGAAATCAACATCCACTTCGATTTCGATATCCACCTGGTAGTCGTGCACCGAAAACACCCGGGTTTTCAATGAGTCAATAATAGCATATGGATCGGGATCGTTCTGCGTAAAGCCAACAAAAGGCAATAAAATCAATATGTATAGCCAGATTTTAAGCATATCAGGTTAAAATATCTTTGCGATTGAAATACACTAAAGTTATAAAATAGAATACCAGTATGTGAAGTAACAGCATACTTGCATCAAAAATTATCTGACCAGTATCAACCTCAAAACTAAAAACCAGCTGCCACGAATCAAGATAGCTGGTGATAAGGAACGGTTGAATAGCCGCAAATATGGATAAATTAAACGACGAAATCATTGTAAAAAGAATAATGATCGCCATGGTGGTAAGTATGGGGCCAAGTGAATTATTTGCCATGGCTGAAAACAGCATCGACAAGGCTGCAATGGCAGTCATGCCAATAAAACCATAAACATATGCTAAAATAAACCGCCATAAGAGATCATCTTCAGGCAAGATACTTACCGAATTAAAAATTACCATCAGGTCGCCTTTACCAAACCAAATAAGACTGATTCCAAGACTGATAATGGCAAAAAATATCATCAATACGAAGGTATATACAATTCCTGCAATAAATTTGGCAGTTACAAGTCCTGATCGACTAACCGGCCGCGTGAGCAGCAGCCTGAAAGTCCCGCTTTGAGCCTCCCCACTGAAAATGTCGCCGGTTACTATTACAACCAGCAACGGAACATGCACCCATAAAAAGTTTAAAACCAGGAAGGAAATCAGGTAGCCGTTAACAAGGTTTCCGTACATGAAAAACGCATCACTTAAATTTTTAGTAATAAACTCATGCATGGCCTGACCCTCCCAGAGCATTGCCCCCTGAGCTACCAACACAATCACCAGGATAGCTGCCAGCCCGATATAACTGCGCTTCTGTGTGAATATCTTATACAATTCTATGTTGATCAGTTTTAGCATCAGGTCAGGTTCAAAAAATAATCTTCCAGGTTTTGTTCAGTTTTAATTCCATAAATTTCAAGGCCGTTTTCAACGAATAATTCATTTATTCGTGAAACTTCATTTCTTTGGCATAAAATCCTCAGGTTAGATGAATCGGTATCGGCTTTTTCAAAAGGGATTTGGGATTCCTTTAATATGTTCCATCCTTTTTTCGCATCATTGAGATTGAATACCGTGAAATAATTGTATTGCTGCAATAACTCATGTACATGCCCTTCCACGATCTTTACCCCCTTATTGATAATGATCATCCGTTTGGCAATGAGTTCTATTTCCTGCAAATTGTGAGATGAAAGAATAATTGTAATTTGTTTTTCTTCATTCAGAAAGCGTATCAATTCACGGATGTCGCGCATGCCTGATGGATCAAGGCCGCTGGCAGGTTCATCCAGCACCAGTAATTCCGGTTCATGGAGTAAAGCCTGTGCGATACCAAGTCGCTGCTTCATCCCTTTTGAATACGTTTTAACTTTACTGCCTGACCGGCTTGATAAACCAACCAGGTCTAAAACCTCTTCATAACGTTTATCACTGATGTTTACACCTGAATATCGTGCAAGTAATTCCAGGTTGCGCCGGGCACTCAAATGCTCATAAAAATCAGCTTTTTCAACAAATGCTCCCATTTTTACCAAAATGTTATTCCGGTGCTTTTGTAAATCTTGCCCAAAAATTTTAATGGAACCCTCATCCGGCCTGATCAATGAAAGCATCATCCGAATGGAAGTGCTTTTGCCCGAACCGTTTGGTCCTAAAAAACCGTAAATGTCTTTTTCAAAAACAGTTAAAGACAAATCTTTCACTGCTTTTACATCCTTAAATGTTTTTGATAATCCTGATATTTCAACAATTGTTTTATCCATTTCCGACAATCGACGGTAATTCTAACGTTTGAATGGATAACAATTCAGGCGCCTCCAGGTTTAATTTTGATCGGTAAGTTGGGCAAAAAAATGTTGTTTTCCAGAAGTAAATAGTAAATAAAAACTGAGGATGACTAAAAACAAAATCAGGTAGGAGGTGATACCAGCGGTAGCCAGCCTTGTAAAAGTGATTCTCGCATTGCGCACCAAAACCGGTTCGGTGTGCCGCCAGTATTGCTGCATCACGCTGACAGCGACTTTTAATAACCGGTTTTAATATTCGGGTATCATAACCGTAAAGTATAAACTGATCTTTAAGTTGTTTAAAGTTTTGGTATCGTGATCGGGCATCGAGTTGGGCTAAAACGGGGAGCGACGAAAAAAAACAAATTCCATAAATTTTTAATCCAATCTGAAATAAGTTAAAAGTTTCAATTTTTAATATGAAAGAAATTAAAACATACGCCAGGCCCAATTCGACAAGGGTAATGAAATGTAATAGCTTTCCTGCCTTGAGGTAGTTTACAATATGAGGGCTGTTATTCAAAATGAGTTTTGTTTCAATTTCGTGACAAATATAATCCAATTCATTTTTTCTGATTCTTTAAATTAATTCCGGGTAAGAAACAGCACAGCTTTTTTATTATCTTTACGGCCATTGTTAAATCAAAAATTAAGCTATGAAAGCCCTGTGGATTTTCGTTTTTTCATTTGTCTTTGCTGTTTTTTTAAATCAATTACAGGCTCAAAATGAGAGCTTTTTAGGACTAACGCTTGGAGCAGCCCTCCCCCAGGGAAGTTTTGCACAAAATGACTTTGGCAATCCGGAAGCCGGTTATGCTAAAACCGGTTTTTTATTCACGTTTGATGGTGCCCTTTTCCCTGATGATTACCTGGGTTTTGGTGCCACTGTTACCTATGGTAGTAACAATCCGGATAAGCAACAATATAAAAAGGATTTGATTTCAGATTTACTTGAGCGCCATCCCGACCTGGAGCAATATGAAGATGATATTTATTTTGATTATGGTGTTTGGCGTTATCTGAATTTTCATGCAGGGCCAAATTTTACCTTTAATGCCAACAGGTTCAATTTCGACCTCAGGGCAATGGCCGGTTTAAGTTTGGCATGGAGCCCCGATCAATTGTTGCAGATCAAGATCAATGATGAAGAAACCTTTTCACGAAAAATTGATGAAAAAGCCGTTCCAACACTGGGCTATACGCTAGGGGCAGGCATTCGTTATTCTCTTTCAAGTGGATATACTTTCAGATTTATTGTTGAATACAGCAATTGCAAGCCAACTTACGATGTTGTTGAATCTTTCGACATTGATGGTGATGGAAATCTTGATATTGAGTCGAAAGAGGTAAGCACACCGTTTAAAAATATCCAGATCGGAATTGGCATTGCCTATAATTTTGAGATTTAATTTATACCGATTTCATATTAGCACATGGTATTTTCGTCCTTAAAATAGGTGTATTTTTACTTTTGTAAAAACTGACAATTTATTTGCACCTATGAAATCCCGAATAATATTCCCTTTTGCTGTTATTTTTACGGTCTATTTTAGCAATATTTTAATAGCACAAACTGAATTTCCTGCCGATCTTGAGAATCCGGCTATGTTCAATCAGAATAAACTGTCGCCTCACAGTTATTTTATTCCTTTCGAAAACCCGGAGCAAGCCTTAAATCAGCCAGATGAACAGTCGCCATTTTATAAGGCATTGAATGGTGTGTGGAAGTTCAATTTTGTGGAACAGCCTGCAAATCGCCCAATTGATTTCATGAAACCAGGATTTGATGCCTCCGAATGGGATGATATTCCGGTTCCGGCCAACTGGGAATTGGTGGGTTATAGTTATCCGATTTATGTAAACCAACCCTATGAGTGGACCGATGATCCCCAACCACCGCATGTTCCGCATGATTATAACCCGGTTGGATCATATCTCAATAAATTCACCATTCCTGAAAGCTGGAATAACCGCAAGGTGATCATTCATTTTGGGGCAGTAAAATCTGCCTTTTATATTTGGATAAACGGTGAATATGTCGGCTACAGCCAGGGAAGCAAAACACCGGCGGAGTGGGATATTACAAAGTATTTGCAAAAGGGAGAAAACACTGTGGCCCTGCAGGTTTATCGCTGGTCCGATGGGGCTTATCTCGAATGCCAGGACTTCTGGCGCGTCAGTGGAATAGAGCGAGATGTATTTCTCTATTCTCTTCCTCAAACACATATAAAAGACTTTTTTGCACGAGCCCTTTTGGATGAAAATTATTTGGATGGAATATTTAACCTCAACCTTGAAGTTTCACAAAAAGAGGCCGCCGGGGATAATTATTTCGTGGATGTTAAAATCCTGGATGAAGATAATAATCCTTTACTTTCCTTTGAAAATCTATATGTGTCCGGTGCAAACTGGGATACAACCCTCCTTGCACCTGTGGCAAATCCATTGAAATGGACAGCCGAAACTCCCAATTTATATACCCTCTTAATTACTTTAAGAGATGGAGAGATTCCCATTGAATCGCTCACCCATAAAATTGGCTTCCGGACTTCAGAAATAAAAAATGGTCAATTATTGGTAAATGGCAAAGCGGTTTTATTAAAAGGGGTCAACAGGCATGAGCACGATCCCAAAACAGGTCATGTTGTTTCACGCGAATCGATGCTTGAAGATATTACCCTGATGAAGGAAAACAACATCAATACGGTGCGAACCTGCCACTATCCGGACGATCCCTACTGGTATCGCTTATGCGATGAGTTTGGTTTGTATGTGATTGATGAGGCTAACATCGAATCGCATGGAATGGGATACGGCGAGCGCAGTTTGGCCAAGGATCCAGCCTGGGAAGCTGCCCATATCGATCGGGTAAAACGGATGATCGAAAGGGATAAAAACCATCCTTCCATCATCATATGGTCCATGGGAAATGAGGCTGGCGACGGGGTTAATTTTGCCGCTTGCTATCAATGGATTAAAAACCGGGATTTGTCACGGCCGGTTCATTACGAAAGGGCAGGGCTGGGGCCCAATACCGATATTTTCTGCCCCATGTATGCCTCCATCAATTACATTGAACGCTATGCTCAAAAACCGCAGGAAAAACCCTTGATCATGTGTGAATATTCACACGCCATGGGCAACAGCAATGGCAATTTCCAGGATTATTGGGATGTGATTGAAAAGTACGATCAATTGCAGGGCGGCTCCATCTGGGATTGGGTGGATCAGGGATTATTGAAAATTGATGAAAACGGCGTGGAATATTTTGCGTATGGCGGCGATTTTGGTCCTGAAGATGTTCCTTCCGATGGAAATTTTTGTGCCAACGGAGTGGTCTCAGCCGACCGCACACCGCACCCGGCTTTGAAGGAGGTGAAGAAAACGTATCAAAATATTGGCGTAAGTCCTTTGAATATTGAAAAAGGCACCATTACGCTCAGCAACAAAAACTTTTTCAGAAGTCTGGATTATGTGGATTTGCATTGGCAGTTAGTTGCAGATGGCAAAATAGCAATGGAAGCCAGCATTAGTTCTCCGGGTGTTCCGCCACAGCAAAAGATCAACATGACGCTGCCATTTACTGAAATGAAATTGGAGCCAAATAAAGAACAATTCCTGAACTTCCAGTTTGTTTTAAATAGAGATATGGGATTGCTTCAAAAGGGGCATGTTGTTGCCGAAGAACAGCTTGCTTTGCCCTTTGAACCTTCAACGGAACCATTTCTTACGGATAACTTAGCAAGTTTAAAAGTGAATGAGGATGCTGAAATAGTTGAGGTTAAAGCACCAAATTTTAACATCCGGTTTGATAAGAAAAAAGGTAAGATCATTTCCTGGGAATTTTACAATGAAAACCTCATTAAAGAAGGACCTGAGCCGTTTTTCTGGCGGGCGCCCACGGATAACGACTTTGGCAATGGCATGGAAAAACGTTGTGCTGTTTGGAGGCAAGTCAGTGAGGAAAGTGATTTTGATGAGGTGAATGTGGAGCAGATCAGCAAAGGTGAGGTTTTGATCACAGCCATAAAATCATTGGAACTCGTAAATGCAACTGTCGAAAATAGCTATCGAATTTTTGGCAATGGCGATCTTGAAGTCAAAGAAAAATTCATTCCAAATCCTCCTCAGCCGAGAAAGCGGGATTATTTTAATGATTTTGACGGGAGTACCGGAATGGCTTTTAGCCGGGAGGAGCCGGTCTATTTGCAACTGCCTTCCATTCAGGAAACGCCATTAAAAGGTTTTACATTTCAATTAACTTTTCAACCCGAAGAATTTACGCGCAAAAATGCCCTTTGGGAACTGGATACCTGGCGGCCGGGGGCTCTGCATCTCGAATTCAGAAGCGGTACCCTTTGTTTTTTCCTTTATGGAACCGATTATGTTTATTTTGATTATCCATTCAAAACAGGCAAAACCTACGATTTGACAATTGTTTATAATGCTCCGCAAAAGAAGATAAAACTCTATGTAGATGGAAAACTCGCTGAAGAAAAAAACCTTTCTGAAGCAGCCGACCTTGTTGTAGATGAAAATAGTTATATCGGAGGATATCGCACTGAAGACCGGCAGTTTATCGGCAAAATAGATAATTTTAAATTGTGGAACCGACCGCTAAAAGAAGCCGAACTGGATGGTTCCGAACCAATGGGCCCCGGATTACTGGTTTCATTGAATTTTGAAAACACAACCCCTGAAATGGTGATAGGAAAAGCTGAGGGGATCAATGCAACGATCATTGAAAAAGAGATCACCATGCCCGAATTACCGCGCCTTGGGATGCGATTGCAAGTGCCCGGTAAGTATGATCAACTTACCTGGTATGGCCGCGGGCCGCAGGAGAACTACTGGGACCGCAAAAAAGCTGCATTTGTCGGGATTTATAAAAGTCCGGTGGCTGATCAATATTTTCCATACATCCGGCCGCAGGAAAACGGTTACAAAACCGACACCCGCTGGCTGGCGCTTCAAGACAGTACCGGAAAAGGTTTGATGTTTATTGGCGAACCACTGCTTTCTTTTTCAGCCTTGAACTTCATTACCGAGGATTTGGATCAGGGAGCTAAGGATAATTACAGGCATACCAAGGATCTGAAACAAAATGATTTTGTAGCACTGCATGTGGATTATAAGCAAACCGGCGTTGGTGGCGACGATAGCTGGGGAGCACGTCCGCATCCTCAATATTCGCTGAAATACGATGCTTATGAATATTCGTATATCATTCGGCCATTGCAAAGAAAACAGGATTTGATGGAGTTGAGCCGGAAGCGGTTTAAAAAGCATTAAAGGGTGAAAGATGGAATTATAAAATCCAAATTATAAAGCTTCGGATTGCAAATCCGATGCGTCAATCTTTTAACAAATTTACTTTTGCTCGACCATTTGAAGTTTACTCACATCATACCCCCGTTCTTTTGCTTTGATAACCAGGTTATCGTAAGTGGCCTGCTCCATTTTTGGTGTTCGGCTTAAAATCCACAAATAGTCTTTTTTCGGACTGCCTACCAGGACGTACTGGTAATTTTCCTGATCGAGTTCGAGGATCAGATAATCTCCGCCAAAAGGCCAGAAAAAATATACCTTCAGCCATCCCGGCTGCGATTTGTCAGGCAACTTTGCAAACCCTTTAGCTTTTTCCAATTTGCCGTCCAGGCTGTTTTTGTATCCCTGGTTTAAAACATCCACTTTGCCATTTTCTTTCAGGCTATACGTGGCAGTAACGCCAACCAGGTTTTTCTCAAATGAATTTGGAAAACGGGCAATTTCATACCATGTTCCCATATACCTCTCCAAATCCACTTGCTTTACAAGGTCCATTTTTTTGATTTCTTCTTTTTTCATTCCGCAAGATGTTAGCATGAAGACCAAAATCATCATCAGGCCTCCATAATTCAATATTTTCGTTTTTGTATTCATCATCTTTTTCAATCCGTATTTGCTATTTCTTCTAATTTTGTATTGTTACAACTATAAACAAATGAGAACACGTAATATTTTTATTTTCCTAATATTTTTATTGTTAATTTCTTGTAATCCTAAAAAAAAGGAAACAGGATTTGTGGAGGTTATACCTCAGCCTGTTGAAGTGCAGGTTAACCCCGGTTTTTTTATTCCAAATGCCAATACTCAAATCATCATTCCTCCCGGACTTGAATCATTAAGCGAAGCGGATTTTTTAAAAGTCTACCTTGTTCAGGCAACCGGTTTTGAATTTCCGATATCGAATGAGGAAAAATTTAAAAATGTAATTCGTTTTGAATATATAAAAGATCAAGGGGCAGGGCCTGAGGGTTATGAATTGGAGGTAACTGATAAACTTGTTTTGGTAAGGGCTGCCACAAACGCAGGCTTCTTTTATGCAGTGCAAAGTCTGCTTCAATTGTTGCCACCACAGGTGTTCGCCAATACCCGTGAGGATATAAAATGGCAAATACCTGCATGTCACATTCATGACTATCCCCGTTTTTCATGGCGCGGTATGCACCTTGATGTTTCCCGTCATTTCTTTCCGGTGGATTTTGTAAAAAAATACATCGACCTGATCGCCATGCATAAAATGAATAAATTTCACTGGCACCTCACCGATGACAATGGATGGCGGATCGAGATAAAAAAATACCCCAAACTCACCGAAGTAGCCGCCTGGAGTGTTGATCGTACCCATGAGCCCTGGCGGGAAGCTGCACCTCCCAAACCCGGAGAAAAAGCAACTTACGGCGGATTTTACACACAGGATGACATTCGTGAAGTAGTGGCTTATGCTGCCGAAAGGTACGTGGAGGTGATCCCCGAAATTGAAATGCCCGGCCATACCAGCGAGGTGTTTGCTGCTTATCCGGAGCTGTCCTGTACCGGTGAAGAATTGTATGTGCAACCTGGTTCTTACTGGCCTAACGTGGATATTTTTTGTGCCGGAAAAGAGGAGACTTTCACATTTATCCAAAATGTACTCACCGAAGTGATGGAATTATTCCCCTCGGATTATGTGCACATTGGTGGTGATGAGGCAACCAAGGATCGTTGGGAAGCCTGCCCGTTATGTCAGAAAAGGATGAAAGATGAAGGTCTTGTCAATGAACACGAACTGCAAAGCTGGTTTGTTAAACGCATTGAAAAGTTCCTCAACGGCCATGGGAAGAAGCTGATCGGCTGGGATGAGATACTGGAAGGCGGCCTGGCTCCTGAAGCCACCGTGATGTCGTGGCGCGGTTTTCAGGGTGGGATTGAGGCAGCACAGCAGGGCCATGACGTGGTGATGTGCCCTACCTCATATTGTTATTTTGATTACTACCAGGCTGATCCCGATTTTCAACCGGAAGCCATCGGTGGAATGATCACACTTAAGAAAGTGTATGCATTTGAACCGATTCCCACCGAGTTAAATGCAGAACAATCCAAACATATTTTGGGCGCACAGGGCAATTTATGGACGGAATATGTGCAAACACCTGAGCATGCTGAATACATGGTTTTACCGCGGATGACAGCCCTGGCGGAGGTGGTTTGGAGTCCGGTTCAATCGCGAAACTGGAACGATTTTCTGATTCGTTTGCAGGAACAATTCAAACGTTTTGAAAATTTGGGTGTCAATTATTCCACCGGTTCCTGGAAGGTAAGCATTGAACCGGCCTGGGAAGATGGGTATTATAAAATTGCGCTTGAAACAGAACAATTAAATCCTGAAATTCATTTTACCCTTGATGATTCTAATCCAACAATTGAATCTCCTGTTTATACCACGGCTATCGATATTGATTCAAGTGTAACCATTAAAGCGGCTATTTTTGTAGATGGAAAATTAAAAGAAGCGCCTTCAACAAAAGAAATAATTTTTCATACTGCCATTGGAATGAAGGGGCAGCTTAAATTGCAACCCAACCCAAACTACGCAGCTAAAGGTGCGTTATCCTTAACCGATGGACTCAAAGGTTCAGATAACTTCAGGGATGGCTACTGGCTCGGTTTTCAGGGCGATGACCTTGATTATAAACTCAGTTTTGATGTTCCTAAACAAATTGCCTCTGTTACCTTAACATTTCTTCAAAATTCAGGTGCGTGGATTTTAATGCCTGAATCGGTAAATATTGATTTACTGGATGAAAATAAAAACGTTGTTGCATCGGTGGTACTGGTTCCGGATTCGTTTCCTGAGGTGGTCGGAACATTGGTTGAAGACTTCAATGCCCGATTTAAACAAGTGAACGCATCAGCTATTCATATAAAGGCAAAAAATACGGGTGTTTTGCCCGAGTGGCACGAATACTCAGGAAACAAAGCCTGGATTTTTGTGGATGAAATTGTAGTAAACTAGAAATGTGAAAAACAGAATTTCGATAATATTGTTGACTTATTAAGAATTAAATAATCAGGAAGAATGCATAAGATTGAAGTCAGAAATTTGAAAATCACCGATTACATGGAGTTGAAAAAGTCGATGATAGAAGCGTATAAAAACTGGGAAAATGCATATTGGCGCGAACATCATATACAGGCTTTGCTTGAGAAATTTCCGGAAGGTCAGATATGTGTGCTGGTGGATGATAAAATTGTTGGTACCGCATTATCGCTGATCATCAATTATGAGGATTTCGGCGATGGGCATAACTATCGTGAAGTTACCGGCAATTTTACTTTTGAAACCCATAATCCTGAAGGTGATGTACTTTATGGTATTGAAGTTTTTATTCATCCTGATTTTAGGGGTTTGCGGCTTGGTCGAAGAATGTACGAAGCTCGAAAAGAACTTTGCGAGCAATTAAACTTGCGATCGATTATGGCAGGCGGGCGTTTGCCAAACTACGGCGAATTTGCCAATAAATTAAAACCAAGGGAATATATTGAAAAAGTGCGCATGAAAGAGATTTATGATCCTGTTCTTTCATTCCAGCTTGCAAATGATTTCCATGTTAGAAAAGTGCTTACCGGATATATGCCTGGTGATGAAGAATCGAAGGAATATGCCACACTTTTGGAGTGGAATAACATATATTTTACAAAATCCCAGAAGCTTATCAATGCCCCGAAGACTATTGTCAGGCTTGGCCTGGTTCAATGGCAGATGCGGTCTTTTGCTAATAAGGAGCAGTTGTTTGAACAAATTGAGTTTTTTGTAGATGCTGTTTCCGGTTATAAGAGCGATTTTGTGCTATTTCCTGAGCTCTTTAATGCACCCTTGATGGCTGAGTTCAACCACCTTACTGAAGCGGAAGCAATGCGAAAACTTGCGCAATATACACAACCCCTTAAAGAAAAATTCCGGGAATTTGCTGTTTCCTATAATATTAACATTATCACCGGTAGTATGCCTTTGGTAGAGGATGGTAAACTATTTAATACCGGTTATTTGTGTAGGAGGGATGGGTCCTGGGAACAATTTGATAAAATTCATATTACTCCGAATGAGGTGTTTTACTGGGGAATGGTTGGTGGTGACAAAATCAGGACTTTTGATACCGATGCAGGCAGGATCGGGATTATGGTTTGTTACGATGTGGAATTTCCTGAACTTTCAAGATTACTGGCCGATCAGGGAATGCAGATTTTGTTTGTTCCATTCCTTACCGATACCCAAAACGGTTATTCCCGTGTAAGGAGTTGCGCCCGCGCCCGTGCCATCGAAAACGAATGTTATGTGGCCATTGCTGGCTCTGTAGGAAATTTGCCCAAGGTGAACAATATGGATATTCAGTTTGCACAGTCGGCAGTTTTTACCCCCTCCGATTTCCCTTTCCCAACCAATGGTATTAAAGCAGAAGCAACACCAAATACGGAAATGACATTGATTGTTGATGTTGACCTGGATTTACTCAAGGAACTTCACAACTATGGAAGTGTCAGGATTAAAAAAGATCGCAGAAAAGATCTTTACGAATTGAAGTCATTAAAAGATGGGAACGTAAATTGACAAAGCCCATCCGGTGGGTTGGATGAGCTCTGTTGACTAACCCCGACATTAAACCGCTCGTTTGCAATTTGTATCGGGATAAACTAAAAACCATGAAAAATTCATCTTCGGCTAATAAACGCTGAACCAGAATCCAATATTTTAACATTTTTGGACTGAAATGTGAAAAAATCTTAAAAAGAGAATTTGTTAGTTTTCTGAAGCATTTTCCCGAATCAAATTGTATCCAATCGAAAATTGAAAAACACTTTGCTGATAAGAGGCTTGTATATTGCTGAAATCAAGATTATCGGTTTTAAACTGGAAAGGGAAACCAAGATTGTAGCGCAGGCCGATGTTGAACTTGTCTGAAAGATTATATCGGGCCCCGATGTCCACGCCCAAGTCAAAGGTGTTAAAGCGCTGTTCGCCCGATACCATATAGCCCGGTTCAAGCCCTGCTTCCAGCTCAAGCTTGCTGCCTGCTGCATAAACCAGCATAATGGGCCAGTTAAGATAATTCAGGCTGGTTTTGATTTTTTGGTCTTCAATTGTTCGGGAATATCCCTTGTTTGAAAATAACATTTCAATTCGCCAGCTAAAGTGATCGGAAAAACGATGTTGTAAAAAACTTCCAGCATGAAATGAGTACCTCGGATTTGTGACTTCACTGCCCGTGTCGCCCTGCGAAGTAGTAATGATCATATCATTGAGGTTCAGGCCTGCTTTAATGCCACCATAAGTTTGGGCTGATAAAGAAACCGAAATAAACATTAAAATTAGGGTGATGAAATTTCTGGTCATGATCGTTTTTTTCTCAAATGTTTTGCTTGCTAATTGATTATCCGTCATTATTACCAGGTTTATATAAAGGGTTATAAATATAAACTCTTTGCTCTATGATTTCGCAAATATCGCTGTCAAAATATTGATTTTTCATTGAGATCAGTGATATCTGTGAGAATTTTTTTAACTGCTTGTATAATTGCGGATAAATCTACTTGCAAATATTAGCTTGTAAAAATAGAAATAAAAAAAACCACCTTCAATGAACGATGAAAGGTGGTTTAAATTTTTAATGAATTAAATTTATTACTTTTCGCGGAGTGCAATGTACCCTACCAACCCGAATATGCCAAGCATAATGAAGGAGTTGGCTGCCCAGAAAAACCAGGTGAAGTTTCTTACATGGAGGAATTCGCCGGTGTAAAAACCAATGATACCGCACAGAATAAAAAGTATGCCTAAAAGGCCTGCAACAATCCCTAAGTATTTAAATAAGTTTGCCATGATCCAATAATTTAGTTGGTTTCTGCCTCAAATATAGCTATTTATTCCGAATTACCTTCGGGGGTGCTTCCTTTCATTGAATATTTAACTTCAAAATGAGGTTCTGCTCCCACATTTTTTGGTGATTTCGGATCGGGAATAAATACTTTGATGTTTGTCGAATCACTGGTCTTGGCCAGGTAATTTTCAATTGACTGCCTGCGGTATTTTTGAAGTTCAAGTGCGACACTATCAATGGTTGCCACCGGAATAATTTGTTGGGAAGCTGCAACAAAATCAACAGAATCAGCAGCGGTCCTGGTTTTCAGGAAATCAATAAATCCTTTTTCGTCTGATTGGTAATTTTTACCTGTTTCCTGCTCAAAGAGTTTTCCTGCCTCATCCACAGCTATTTGCTGTTTTTCTTTGTCAACATCATTAAAATACACAAGTTCTATTTCAAGCTCCGCTTTTTTCAGCTCCAGTTCAAGCAAAAGGTCGAGTTGCCTTTGGCGATTAGCCGTGAAAGCGGTATCCAGGTAATTATATTCGATGGCTTTGATGTCTTTCGGATCCACACTGATGACCCCCGCCAGGAAATCGAAAGGTGCCGCTGCCACTTTTACGATCAGATTTTTGAGGGTTTGCCAAACGATCTTGCCAATTTTTACAGAGGGATCATTCAAATCACCGCGAACCGGAATATCGAGGTCGATAACACCGTTTCGGTCTTTCAATAAAAACAGGGCGAACTTTAGCGGAAGTTTATATAAACCGCCACCCTTATCGCCCAATTCAGCATTGTGTATAACAAGTTTATTGTTGCTGGTAAGCTGCCCCTTCAAAATCTTCGTTTCCGATTTGTAATACATATCGCCATACAGGATCGGAAAGCCCATGTAATAACGGGAATAGATATTCAGGTCACTCAAAAGGAAATCGGTGATCACATAGTTTACGCTGAGGTCCATCGGATCATCAGGATAATAGCCCAATTCAGCTACCAGCTTGCCCCTGTTGTTAAGGATCATATTGGCATAAATGGTAACCCAGTCTTTATCGCTGTATAGGCTGTCGGTGCTCATTTCAATTTTACCAAGGTTATAGGTAAAAGGCTCCGGCGTGGTTTTATCCACCAGTTCCATGGATCCATTCACAATTTGCAAATTATCAAACCCATAAAATAGAGAAGTTTCTGAAATTGTATCCGATGCAGGTTCTGTTTGCCCTTCCGGCATTTCCATTTCTTCATCAGGAAAATAGGAGTAATAGTCGAGCGCTTCAATAACATTAATGGTACTGTCGTAAAACTCAACATAAAAATAGGGATCATACAGGGTCAGCGAATCAAAAGCATATCGCTCATGATAGTAATCTATTTGTTTTAAACGGCCATGAATATGCGGGATATCTGCCAATGGCATTTGCCGTTCATCGGTGGTTTTGAGGTTAAAAAGATCAAATGGCCCGCTTACCAGTATTTGTTCAGGATAATCCAAATTTCCTGAAAGGGTGAGGCTTGTGCTCAACGACCCTGAAAGGGAGCCAAGATTAGCATAATCGAGTGTGTATTCATAAAATGGTTCCAACTCCAGTTGACTGATACTAACGAGGGCGTTAAAGTTGCCTGAATTTGGATCGACCTCAATTTTGGATTGGAAAAAACCACCATTTTCAAAATAAAACTTCAGGCCTGCTTGGGAGGCGTGCTGCTGATCCCAGCTAATGTATGGTATTTCAAGGTTAAGATCTTTTGTGGTTAGGGTTTTATTGAGCGGGATATCTTCATATGAGAATTTAGCCTCTTTTATGGCAATTTTTGAGAACTCAAATTTATAATTTGAAGTGGCAGTGTCCGCCTCCGGCATGACAGTGGTATCTGATGGTGAATTAAAAAAAGCAATGAGGTCATCAAAATTAAAAACGGAATCGTTCTGGATGATCCTCGTTTGAAGGCCCTTGAGGTAAAACTCCTCAACCACCAGTTCATCGTTAAAAAGTCGTAAAGGCTCTGTATTTACAAGTAAAGTGTCGAAAGAAACGAAGACATCCTGTTCGTTGGTTTCGTACATTTTAAAATTAATGAGCCGGATGGTAGAAGTGAAATAATTGATCTTTATTTTATCCAGGTCAATTTGGCGGCCAAAAAGTTCCTTACTGTGATTGATCGTGTATCGCCTGGCAATACCAGGGGCAAGCATCATTGCTATTAGGATAATCACTACCAGTGAAATGGATATGATGAGTAATAACTTCTTCATCATTAAAATTTTGATTTAGAGATTCGTTGGTGCAAAAATAAACTATTCAATCCCGATTTTTATAAATTAAATAAAATTCAGGGCGACGGGTGATTTATTAGTTCTAAAAGAAATGCTTAGCGGTTTTTTAAAACACTGAGAATATTTTGGCCGGCTTCGTTTTCAGGATAAAGATCGTTAAGCCGTTCTGCAAACTTACGAGCATTTTCCCAGGCGCCTTGTTTTACGTAAAAATCAGCAATTGCAAAAAGCAGGTCAAAATTATCCGGACTGCTTACCAATCCGTCGAGCAGCGCTTTTTCGGCTTTGGCAGGTTCATTTAAATATTGATAAATCAGTCCGAGGTTATATCGTATCCTGATTCGATCAGGCAAAAGTTTAATTGCTTCTTCCAGCATTTGTGCGGCTTCCTCGTACTCCTGTTTTTCAGCGAGAAGCAGGCCCAATGAATAATAAATTTCACCATTATCAGGATCATCCTTCAGCACATCCCTGAAAAGCAATTCGGCTTTATCATTATCCCCTTGCTGGTTATAAATCATCGCCAGGTTCACTTTGGCAGGATAAAACAGGTTATCGATCCGAATGGCCGCCTTGTAGTTTTCGATGGCTTTGGCAATTTCTCCCTTATTTCTGAAATAATTACCGAGGTTATGCCTGCTGGCTGCAAAATCTCCGGTATATTCCATCGCCTGCCGGTATTCATCGAGCGCCTGGGAAAGGGCATGCATGCTTTTTTGCGGAAACTGATCTGCCGGAACAATGGAAAGTTTGATAGCAGCCTCAAATCGCACAGCCCGAACAGGATCGTTTAAAAGCGGAAGAACTGCTTCCATTTCGGTCAGGTTCGTTAGCCTGAAATGATGTACCGCTGTATACCGGATCAGCGATTCAATATCTTTCATACTGTTCTGCAGAATAACAACACTGCTGTCAGGATAATTTTCACCCAAAATTGACAAAGCTGTAGCCCTCACAATCACCGGGTAGAGATCATCATTGGTCAGTTTCTTTAGTTTGTCAAAAGCGCCTTGTTCCATTCGCGCTCCTGCTGCCAATGCTAGTCCGTAATGTGGTCGAATGCTTTCGCCATACCATTTTTTCATATAGCCGGCCGCCCATTGATTCGATTTGTCTGTATGGCATTGTGTGCAGGCATTTGGCGTTCCAAGTTCATCCGATAAGTCGGGGCGGGGAACCCGAAAACTGTGATCACGACGGTAATCCATTCCCATGTAATACCTGCCTGGCATATGGCAATTGATGCATTGCGCTCCTGATCCCACTTCCTGTCTTTTCCCGAATTCATCCACAACAACCATGTTGCTTTCACCTTCATATTTGTGGAAATGATGATTGTAAGTATCATAAACATCGCCACGGTGGCATTGCAAACACAGGGCATTGCCTTCCATGTGGCGTTTCCCGCTGTGCACGTCATGGCAGTTGTTGCATTTTACGCCCTCCATATACATGCGGCTCTGGGTAAAGGACCCAAATACATAATCTTCTTCCAGGATCTGTCCATCGGGGAAATAGAGTGGTTCACGTGTCAACTCCGGGATCATGTGATCGAGCAGGTCGCTCCAATCGAAATCATAATCACGTAAGGCACTGCGGCGTGTGTGGCAACGGGCACAGAGATCCACATAGCGGCGATTATCGATGTTGCTTGTCTGAACCACCAATCCGGTGTTTATATTTTGCGGACGCGCCATTTCGGGCAGATTGGCCCATTTGATATGTTCGGAAGCCGGGCCATGACAGGCTTCACAACTCACATCTATTTCCGACCAGGTGGTTTGATAGGAATCTGTTTCGAGGTTGTAATTTTTTTTGAGATCAGTCGAATGACAATCGGCGCACATGCCGTTCCAGTTTTGTGCCTGATTGGTCCAGTGAAGCCAGTTCATATGGTTGATGTCTTCATTGGCATAAACTGCATCTGCCATGTGATACCAGCTTTTCGAAACTGTATCCCAGGTTAGCGGTAAAGTTTGAAGCCTGCCTCCCGGAAACTCGACCAAATACTGCTGCAGCGGGTGGTACCCAAAAGTGTATTTCACCTCAAATTCCTGCATCTTACCATCGGCGCCGTCGGTGAAAACGAAAAATTTATCCTCTTTTTTATAAAATTTGTGGGTATGCCCTTGTGCAACCAATTCTGCATTATTGAAATCTCCCAAAACAGTGGAATCAGAAGCATGGTCCATGGCAAGGTCGTGGTCGGAACCTTTCCAGAGTTCGTATTGTACTTTGTGGCATTCCATGCAGGATTCTTTGCCAACAAAGGTTGGACTGCCGGAAAGTTCAGTCACTTGCTGATCGAGAAAATTTTTACGCAAAAGATACAAAGGCATGGAAATCACAATAATTATTGTGGCGATAACCCCGGTTTTGATCCATGATTCTTTGTTTTTCATATCAAGCGTAGGTTACCTGTGAATTTTCAAATTTATTACGGTGCACCGATTTACTAATATCCACCAGCACTTTTCCTTCGCGAATAATAACCGGGTAGCTATCGAGAGCCCGGGGTGCTGGAGGATTTATCACCTCACCAAACTGATCAAAAGAGGAAGCATGGCAAGGGCATAAAAATTCTTTTTTAGCTTCATTCCACATCACCGAACATCCGAGATGCGTGCATTTGAGCGACAATGCCATAAACCCGCCGTCGCTTAACCGCACCAGGTAAAATTTGCCACTCCTGAAAGGAAATACGGAATTTAACTGGAATGAGCTTACCTTACCGGCATCAATAAGATGTTGACTGTCATCGAATAAAGGTTTTCTTTTGGCTCCGAAAAATCCCGAAAAAGTTACCAGCAATTCAGCACCGGCAATTATGCCAAGGATAGTCCATAATTTTTTTATAAATGTTCGTCTTTTTAATTCTGCCATGGCCAAATAAATTGCATCCCTTCACCACGGAACCATATTCCGATGATGGTTAAAACGATATATGAAACAATAAAAATGGTGAATAAACTGATGATTATTTCATAAATATTTGCCTTGTATTTTTTTCGGATCACCCATAGATAAATTGTAAATGATCCAAGCAAAAGCAACATCGGTATCAAACCTTCACTGATGGCGTTTGGAGCAGCCGGCATCCACAATTCAAAATGAAGCAGGAAATCTTCGATTAAAACCGCAATGGGTGTAAAGATCACTGACAACACTGCCGCCTGAATCGCCAGTTTTTTCCCTTTCTCCGAATGAAACCGGGTTCCCTGATTCTCCTCTTTGATGGCGAAGGGCAGCCAGATCAATCCGGCAAAAAAGAACAGTGGCAGCACGATAAATGCAAAAAACGGATGGATGTGCAGCAGCAGTTCCTGAATCCCCATAAAATACCAGGGCGCCTTGGCCGGGTTCGGACTGAAGGCTGGGTTGGCACGTTCCTGCATGGGCGCACTGAACAAGGCCGACAGCAGAAATACAAAGGCGATTAGTATTAAACCCACCACCAGCTCTTTCAATAAGAGATCGGGATTGGTCGGCACACGTGGTTTTACATTTTCTGCCGGAACAGCCACTCCTTTGGCTTTTCGCACTTTCCAGAAGTGCCAGATCATCAGTAAAACCATAAGAATCGGCAAAATGCCTGTATGAAAATTATAGAAATTGAGTAAGGTGGCGGATCCCACATCATTTCCACCCCGGATCACCGAAAGCATCCGATCGCCGAACCAGGGAATATAGGTCAGCATGTTTGTGGCAACCGTTACTGCCCAAAATGAAAGCTGGTCCCAGGGGAGGAGGTAGCCTGTAAAGTTGGAGAAGATCGCCAGGATAAATAATCCCATTCCGATGATCCAATTGATCCTTCTAGGAACAAAAATCGCCTGCGAATAAAAAACCCGGACAAAATGGAGGAAAGTGACAATCACAAAGAAAATCCCGCTCCAGTAGTGGATATTCCGAATAAAGCCCCCAAAGAATATTTCATTGTCGATATACAGTATTGAATCATAAGCTTCAGCAGGAGTGGGGACATAGGCCATTCGCAATGATAAGCCCGTTAGCAATTGCAAAACAAAAAGCAACAAAGCCATTCCTCCCAGTCCAAAGGTACGGTTGAACTTAATGGATGCTTCTGACACCTTAGGTGGGTGTAAGTGGAATATAAAACCGCGATATGAGGAGCTTTCCCGTTCTTTTTTCAAATTAAATCCTTAACTGACGCCCGTTCAGCAATTGCGTCTTTGAAGTGCTAAAATAGTAAAGTTTGGGAGATGAAGGTTCTGTATTTTAGTTAGAAAAAGCCATCGAAACAAAAAACCAATAATTCAACAAATTATTGTAGAATTATGCAGAACTGGTCCTGGGAAATCAATTTTGTTAAAATAGATGTTAACCCAGATGCTCAACTGGGGAACCGTAAATCAAGGTTCATACTAATTATGCCTTTAATTTGACTCTTCCGTTTCCGTTTCCTCCATGACTACTACCTGGTACAAGTTTTTTCCATCTTGTGCAAAGGGCCTGAAGTAAGTATTGTTGTAATAAACGTATTTGTCACCGTCAACTTCCACCTCTTCAGCGCCATCAGGAATGTTAGTGATGACAGCACCATCAGGTGCAGGAATAACCCGGTAGCTATCGCCCGAAGGCTCATAAAAGGCACCCCCGAAATAATAATATTCAACGCCGTTCAGGGTGATTTTTTCCACCCCTTCGGGAAGGGTGTTAACAACTATGTTTGTGGGTGGTTGAACCACGGTATATCCTCCGCTGGAAGACACATAATATACGCCATTGTCATAATAATACCTTTGATTCTCGATGGAAACCACCACTGCTGTTACGGCAAGTGTAGTTACAAAAAATCCGAAAGGATGCCAGTAAGGTCCATAGTAATACGGCCGGTACGGGTGATAATGGTAAGGATAGTAACCCCGGTAACCGTTATAATAAACGTGGGTATGATGTGTGCTTACCCGTACATTCACATTGCGGTTGATATTTACATTGGTATTGCGGTTTATGTTGGTATTCCGGTTCACATTTGCAGCTTTGTTGTTAATATTTCTGCTATCCCTGTTTACATTTTTATTTTGAACATTGGCTTCCCTTGTTCCATGATTGTTTTGGGGGCGTTGCTGGCTGTTCATCCCGGTGTGCTGGCCCGACCGCGAAGGTTTATTGAATTCATGAGTATTGGGCCGACTGGCCGATTGCCGGGCTCCACCATTGATTGACCGGTTTTGCTGGGTCCCGCTCATTTGTCGATTGCCACTGCGAGCCGGAGCATGCTGCATGCGCTGTGCCTGAGCTATAGTGGCAAAAACAGATAATATTGATATTAAAAACAGGTATATTAATGTTACTTTCATTTTACTTGATTTTTGGTTATTCTGCTTTTATTGAACCTTCAGGGGGTGAAAACAAAAACATTTGATCATTAAATTCAGGGTTGAGCCGCCAATTGGAAAAGAGGGCGTCATAATTTTCACCTGATTTACTTTCGATGACCAAACGATGAGGAAGATTGGTTTCATTTTCAATCCAGATACTTAATATTTCATCCTGGTTTGATGCTTCAATTAACACTGTATTGATTCCTTCATCTTCTGTTTCACCGAGGTAGGTCAATTCATCATAATAATTCAGGATATCATCAGTGAGGGTAGGGTAGAAGAAATCGGCTGCAGGGAAATCAATATGGTAAATCTGATGAATGGTATCGATGGTGCTGAGGATATTACCGGGTGCTTTATAACTTTTGTACTTGTTGTTATCAAAAGAAAAGTATGAAAGACTATCACCGTCGTACCAGTAAGCGATCCGGCCAAGGGCCCCGTTTGAATAGATGTACATCTTATCCGGTCCGCGCATGTATACATCGTGTTCATTACTGATGGTTTCAAACTCCCCCGACTCATCTTTTTTTGATTTCAAAACATGCAGTGTATAACTGCACGAATGAAGATCGCCGATGGTTTGCACCAAATTGTCGAGTTTTTGAACCGCCCGGGAGTCGTATTCCTTTTGTTGGTTATTGCAGCCAAATAACCAAAGGCTTAAGCCAATCAGCAATAATTTTGGTAGTATTCGCATTTTGTGAAAAATTATTTGATTATCCGTCATTTTACCAGATTTTAACTAAGGATTTTAATTATAATTCATTTGCTCTCAGATTACGCAAAAATCGCTGATTAAATTTTTGATTTTTCAATAAGATCAGTACAACCCGCATGAATTTTTCAATTACTTAAATTGTAGATAAACACAGAAATTTTTAATTAAAGCGACTTTTGTCAATGTTTATTTTAAAAAGAAATTCTTCCTTATGCAATCAGGGTTTAAAATTACATTTTTTTTCAGAAATGAAGCCCTGTAAAGAAATGGTTAGTATGGGAGTCAAAAGCTTTGGTATAAAAATATTGATAATTATTTTAAATTATATCCTGTTATAATTTTGAATGATTCTAAATTTCGGCCAAATACTTATGTTGTAAAGTGTGAATTAAATTCAGCAATTTGCAGATAATTAATAATTTAAATTTGGGATTAGGGTTTGACTAACAGCGTTGAAATTCTGTAAGGATAATAGGACTCAATTTTTGTAAATATTAATAATATATTTGCTTGCAAAGAATTAAAGAAATCAAAAATTTAAATCCTAAAGCGATGAAAAAAAGCAGCATCAATTTTCTTTTCATTATTATCAGCGTCATTTTACTTTCTTCATGTGCCGGGCCTTACCATGCAATTTCACCTGGCTAGATCAGCTATTATGCAAATAGCAACATTGATGAACTTGATTTTTCGTACAAATACAATGTTATGATAGAACGAAGAAACAAGAAGTATGCGAGGAAAGAAGTGAGAAGCGGAATGAACCTGGTTGCTGTAAGAATTACAAATAAAAGCAGTCAAAAACTGGTTGTTAAAGATGATATTACATTTTATTCAAACGGTCAGCCATTTATTCCAATGGAACCAAAAGTTTATACCAATGCTGTAAAGCAACAGGCAGGGTTTTATTTGTTTTATCTTTTACTTACTCCTATTTCGCTTAATACATACGACGAATATGGTAATACAGAGAGTTCCACTCCTATAGGATTATTTATTGGTCCTGGTATTGCATTGGGAAATTTGATCGGGGCCTCGCAGGCAAACCAGAATATGTTGAGGGAAATTGAACACGAGAATATAATAAATAAAACAATCGAACCCGGACAATCCGTATCAGGTTTAATGGTAGTTCCGGGATTTGCTTCATCTTCGTTAACTATAGATTTGAATGACTAAAAAATAGCTTTAAACTTACAGCCTGACGTTTAACCGGTATTACACCAGGTTTTCAGGTCTCAGTATTAGGTTTTTCTAATTCACCTCCATATTGAAATCTCAGTTTTGCAATCATTTTTAGAATGACTATTCTTCTGCATAAGTTTAATTTGAGCGATTAAAAGTTTTTTGCGGGAAAATTTATTTATCAAAAAATCTTTTTGTGCAAAGTTCACCGCTTTCAATCAATGATTCCTTTTGTATTTGTGTTAATTTTTTAATTCTGGGCCCAATCCCCGCAGAAGATACAGAGATGGTTCGCTTCCAGTCTTCAGGAGTTAATGTATTTCTGTTTAAATTTTCAAGTATGAGGGTATAAAAGGCTAAAAGATAATCATTCATATTGTCTATCTGAATTGGGACCAATTCTTTGGTCTTCATGTCGTTTTCAATTTGTAAATCAGAATCTATTCTTATGCCCAGGGTTTTATAATTTGGGATTCGTTCAATTTGATTTGTTGAATCTGTTACGAGGCTATCAAAAATAAAAATCGGGAAGTTTCCGAGGAGCCCTCCGTCAACAACAATGTCTAAATTTTCACGATCATTTCTTTCGTCATAAACCGTTCCAAGGCTATCGATAAACACAGCTTCAAAATACAGTGGGATCGACATTGAAATTCTCACGGCGTCTTTTACTTTCATTTTGGGATAGTTTGCAGCCGAAAATACCATCAGCTTCTGCTTGTTCAGGCAGGTTGCCGTTATGTAAAGGTCCTTAAATCCATTTTCTTTGAGTTCAGAAAATGTGATTTCCGAATTGCCTGTTTTTGCTATAATGATGGCGTCCAGCCAACTGGTAAATTCATCACCTTTATACCACCCGAAATTTGAGTTCAGCCGATAGAAACCACCGAAAAATATGTACTCACCATCGTTAAATTTCTGGAATTCGGTTTCCGAGATTATATCGTACATCTCACCTGAGTTATATCCTATTGAAAACATTAAAGCGGTGATAGCCCCTGCTGAAGTTCCACCTACGTTTTTGATTTCATCGGTGATATTGCGCTTTTCGAGTTCCCTGATTACTCCGCAATATGCCAGCCCACGGATCCCTGCTCCCTCAAATACCAGGTTCTCATATTTCTGCGAAACTCCGGCTTGAGTCAATGTCAATAGCAGGATTATTATTGCAATTGTTTTCATATCGTTTTTTAAAGTAGCTCACTGTGTTTTACAAATTTACCGCCATTGCTGTTACTGAACTGCTTTTCACATCTATATATTTTGTGCTGGCGGTTTGGCTGGAGGGGCCTTAAGGAATAATTTTACGTTTATATAAGAGTTTGTTGTCGATTTGTGTCTTGCAGCTTTTTTTGTCTTTTACAGATATTACTTTTGGTTTAAGTTTGCTGGGCTACACGTCTGTGGAGGTTTGAAGGGCGTTCCGCTAGCTTTAATGGCTCATAGGCGTTGGGTTTAGATCTATTATTTAAGTCGATTCTCCAGGTTCATTCATTCTTGCAAAATCCTTGTAATTTTAATTGTATTTTCAGCCGATTTTCTGTAAAAAAATATATATCGATTTACTCTAAGTTCAAGCAGATCAGGGGCAATTACTTCATAACTTTTACCTAATCTCGGATTATATGCAATTTTCTGAAAATTACCCAGTAACATTTCATAATATTTGTCTGCCTGTTTTTCAGACCATTGCTTAACAGTGTATTTCGAGATTTCAATCAGGTATTCCACAGCTTTATTAGTCAGTTTATAATTAGCCATTTTTTATATGTGTGGCTTTTAATTCTTGAAGAAGCTTAACTGGATCAAAATCGTGAGCAATTCCTCTATCAATTCCATCTTGAATAGCTTCTTTCAAAGCCATAACTTTGCTTTCCTCATTTTCTAAAAGTCTTAGTCAGGCTTTTTTAACTTCACTTTCATTTTTAGATCTACCAGCTGAAACCTGTGTTTGTGCACTGTTTTTTAATTTAGCTTAAACCATTTTTCTTTTAATATTCCTTCTTGTATTTCATAACCGATATAGACTGAATCACCTACCAGATTTAGCGAATCTATACACGAGACTGGATTAGCAGCCTGACATTGTATTTCAGGGTTAATGAATTGAAGTTTATGCGAAGAGATGCTTTCAACCATTAATTCCGTTCCTCCTGCTCTTGGATCACAGTGTATAATTAATTCCTTGTCCAAATCCATGTATAACACAAAGGTTCTACTAAATGGTATTTGCTCTTGACTAATTGGTAAGAATATTATTTCATGGCATCCTGTTCCACAATATTGTTCCAGTACAATGTATTTATCATTCTCACAATAGAATTCTGGTTTATAAGTAGATGGGATTTTACAATTAAAAGTATCCCTGTATACTCGTGTTTCATCTTCAATTTTCCATGTGATTAAATATTGGGAGTTGTTCTCAATTCTTTTAAATTCTATTTGATGTCCTAACTGAGTTTTAATAGTTGGATGATATTCAAATTCATCAATACAATTACAGATAGAGTCTCGTTCAACTATTGAATTTTGAGCATAGATTAGTTGTTTGCCACCGTAAAAGACAAAAATGATTGTCATTATCGCTATTTGTTTAATCATACGGTTCTTATGTATTGGCTTAATCGGTCAAATCGTTATTCAAAAAAGTACACAACTCGTTTAAATCGCCACCTTATATTATAATCCATTTGTAAATTCCTACCACTCATAATTTTCTATTCTTAGCTATTGTTAAGCACATACATTCGACCGCAGTCCTTTGTAAACATGTGATTTTAGAGTGTTGACTGGAACGTTATCAGGATATTTCAAGGCTTCTAATTTTTTGGGCTAATTTAATAAAAATGATAACCTGAAAATAAAAAAAGCCCGGCGAAATCCGGGCTAAACTTTTAATATCGTATGCAAATTTTAAAACCAATCAGGGATATATCCTGTTCCAGTCGGTTTTCATGTCAACCACCGTCCAGCCTCTGGCATTCGCTTCATCCAATCCTTTATCGAGTTTGCCAATGTGTGAATCCCTGTCGTAGGCCCATTCGCGTTCGGCATCGGTATGCTGAATATAAACCATTAACCGTTTGCCCTGCCCGGAGGCAGTCCACTGTAGCATTTGCAGGTCACCGTCGGAATTGCCGAAAGCAGCCACCGGTTTGCGGCCGATGAATTTTTGAATAGCGATGGGTTTGCCTTCCTTGTCATCGATAAAATCAATTTCAGGAAGTTTCAGTATCTGTGGTTGGCCGTCAGTCATTTGCCATTCATACTTACCCGAGCTACCCACCACCTGTTCAGGCGGAATACCATACACTTCTTCGGTCCAGGGCCGCATAAAATCAAGTCCGCCACCCGATACAATGTAGGTTTTAAATCCATTAGCCCGAAGGTAATCAAGCAGTTCCAGCATGGGCTGATAAACCATTTCTTTATATAATTTACCGGTTTTGGGATGTTTGGCTGTATTAATCCATTCTTTTACAATTCTACTGAATTCATCAGTTGAAATTCCTGAATGGGACGTGAGAGTGAGGGTAAGTAAACCGTTCACACCTGATTGTTTCACGGTTTCCATATCGCCTTCGAGCACGGCCTTAAAGGGTTGCTGATCCTTCCATTCGGGATGATCGGGTGCCATTTGTTTGATCCGGTCCATGGCAAACAAAAACTGGAAATACATGGGTTGCTCACTCCACAAGGTCCCGTCATTATCGAAAGTAACAATCCTTTTTTCTTTGGGAATAAAGGATTTGCTGTTGTGATCAGTAGTGGTTGCAACAAAGTCGATAATGGCTTGTTTTGCAGGTCCTGAATTCCAGGAGGGCAGGGGATCACTGTTATTTTTGGATTCTTTTTCTTTTACTTTATCTTCGGTACATGAACCAAAGATGCTGATTGCAAAAATAAATACCAGTGAAAAATGTACAATTGATTTCATTTGAATTATGCTTAGGGTAAAGCTAAAAGTTGTTCTATCGCATATAAAAACACTTAAAACAACTTTTAGCTTATTAAAATACATTAATGATTATTCATTCCTGAAGTCATCTCATCAACCTGCTTTTGCACCTTATCAAGGCTCCAGTCTCCCGGTGTTTGACTGGGTGGGTAATCTTTGAAGGTTGACAAGAACTGTATCGCATATTGCTGAATGGGTGTTATGATAAACGCCCTGTCGATATACCAATCGTAATATGTATTTGAACCGTGAAGTGCTTTTTCAAACGGATCACGGCGTAAATTGAATAAGTAAGGAGCACGTAAATGGACAAAAGGCTCAAGCCAGATTTGTAATTGATCGGCGCGGTTTTCAAGGAAATTAACTTTCCAATCGCCAACCCTTAAACCTGAAATTTCACCACCATCGTTTACATAAACAAATCCTTTTCGTGCTGACTCATCTGTTTTGCCAGTTAAATAATCAACCTGATTTTTACCATCGATATAATTTTTATAGGTGCGACCTTCAAGTGTAACACCATCTCTGAGTTGTTCAGTAATATTTTCATTTCCGGCAATGGCGGCAAGTGTAGGTAACCAGTCTTCATGAGCCACAATTCCATTAAGGGTAACTCCAGCAGGAAAATGACCCGGCCAGCGAACAAAAGCAGGAACACGGAAGGCGCCTTCCCAGTTTGAGTTTTTTTCTCCGTGGAAGGGTGTTGTAGCTGCATCAGGCCAGGTATTGTAATGCGGACCATTGTCAGTTGAGTACAATACAATCGTATTATCAGCAATTCCCAATTCATCCAGTAAGTTGAGTAATTCACCTACCATCATATCGTGTTCTACCATTCCGTCGGAGTATTCATCCTGTCCGGAAATGCCACGATGTTCCTCTTTCACATGTGTACGGAAATGCATCCTTGTGGCATTCCACCATACGAAAAAGGGCTGTCCGGCATCGTTTTGTCTTTTAATAAAATCTTCAGCAGCAGCGAGTGTTTCGTCATCCACGGTTTCCATCCGTTTTTTGGTCAATGGTCCGGTATCTTCCACTTTTTGTCCGCCTTTTCCATCGGCCCAACTGTGAATTACACCCCGGGGGCCATATACCTGCCTGAAGGTTTTGCCATTTGCCATCACCATATCGGTCGGGTAATCTTCATTCTCAGGCTCCTCTTCTGCATTTAAATGATAGAGGTTCCCAAAAAACTCATCAAATCCATGCATAGTCGGTAAGTGTTCATCCCGGTCACCCTGGTGGTTCTTGCCGAATTGCCCTGTTGCATATCCCAGACTTTTCATAACTGTAGCAATAGTTACGTCTGTTTTTTGCCAGCCCTCTTTGGCTCCGGGCATTCCAACTTTTGTCATACCCGTACGAACGGGAACGTTCCCGCCTAAAAAAGCTGCACGACCTGCTGTACAGGATTGTTGTCCGTAATAGTCAGTAAAGCTTACACCTTCGTCGGCAATCCGGTCGATGTTTGGTGTTTTATATCCCATCATTCCACGGTTGTTATGACTAATGTTCCAGGTTCCAATGTCATCACCCCAAATAATGAGGATATTAGGCTTTTCCTGTGCTGAAAGGTGCACTGTAAGCAAAGCAACCATCAGCATTAGAAAGTAGGTTTTTGTTTGTTTCATTTTTTTTTGAATAATTTGAAGTTAATACTCTTGATAATTTATAAATCTTGATAGATATCCGAATTGAGGAAATATGACTGGTCATTGAAAATAATTTTCCGGGTCATTCCGGATATTTTTTTCACCAGAAATGTTTTCATCAACCCAAAAAACAAGTGAATTATTTTTGATTTTGTAAGTTGTAATCCAGGGATAGAAATGAAGTTGAGCTTTTTTCATGCGATACCGGGTTTGATTTGGTTTTCAATGCAAAAATAATCAAAGTTCGTGGAAGTGGATACTTTAAATATTTTTTTGCTTAGCATAAGCCAAAGAATACATCAGTTTGGATTGTTTCAATTGGAAACAATCAATTAACTGAAAAGTTTTGGAAAATCGAAAATATGTTAAAAAACTGCAAAGAAATTAATTTATCCACCTTATATTTTGAGATCAGCGTAAACTGTTCAGGTTTTGACTTGTTATTTTTCCATAGGTATATAGATAAATTATATTTTTGCCCCGACTTTAATTTAATGAAATAATGAAGAGACTCAAAAATATGCTCTTTTCGATGGAGTTAACCGGCTTGTTGCTGGTGTTATTTTTTGTGGCAATTGCTGTTGCTACCTTTATCGAAAATGATTTCGGAACCCTCACTGCCAAAGCTAAAGTTTACAACTCCACCTGGTTTGAAATTTTATTGTCGCTGCTGGCCATAAACATGACCGGAAGTATTTTTAAACACAAACTTTACCTGAAGCATAAGTGGCCGGTATTGTTGTTCCATGTTTCCTTTCTGATTATTTTTCTCGGTTCGGCCCTTACACGCTTTATTGGGTTTGAAGGGATGATGAGCATTCGCGAAGGAAGCGCTTCCAGTGAGTTTATGTCGGACGAGACTTATATTCGGATCTGGGCCGATGATGGAACGATGCGTTCATACAAAGAGGATAAGGTGCTTGCATCACCAATTTCTGCCAAAGGTGTGAGTAATACCCTGAAATTGGGCAATCAGAAGGTATCGGTTAAGATTGTGGATTATTTTACACATGCTGCCGAAACTTTTGAGGAGGCACCCGGAGGGGAGCCGATGGTATGGCTGGTGCTTTCCAGCGGAAATTCAGGCCGGCAGAATATGTATTTGCGCCCAACGCAAACCAAACAAATGGGTGGACTCACATTCCATTTTGGTGAGGATGCAGTTCCCGGTGCAATGAATATCACCCGAAATGAAGGCGCTCTGTATTTTCAATTTGCCGATACGGTGGCACATGTGAATATGATGGCTGGAACTACCACTACCGTTCCTGCTGATAGTGTTTATCCGCTACAATCGATGAATTTATATGAGGCAAAAGGATTAAAAATTGTGATGAAGGCATTTTATGAGAGTGCTGTTCGCAAACTGGTTAGCACCGATGGAAAGGATGGCATGGGCTCCATGGATGCGCTGCTGGCCCGAATTACCGCCAACGGAGAAACTGTGGAATTACCCGTTTATGGAGGAAAAGGATATACCGGTGATGTTGCCGAAACAACGGTGGGCGGTATCAATGTGGTTATGCGATATGGCGCCATTACCCGCCAATTGCCTTTTGCTATCAAGCTCCTTGATTTTCAGCTTGAACGGTATCCCGGCTCCAACAGCCCTTCGAGTTATGCCAGCGAAGTGGTTTTGATGGATCAGGAAAAAGGAGTTGAAATGCCTTACCGGATTTATATGAACCACATATTAAATTATCGTGGCTACCGGTTTTTTCAATCCTCCTACGACCGCGATGAAAAAGGAACCATCCTTTCGGTAAACCATGATGCACCCGGAACCATCGTTACCTACATCGGATATTTACTGATGGCAATAGGCATGATTATAACGATATTTTCAAAAGGCAGCCGCTTCAGAACATTGATCCGCTTATCCGAAAAGATGAGGGAAACGCGCAAAAAGGAATTAACTGCTGTTCTTGTGCTGGGAATATTACTTGCCGGTGCATCGTTTAATCCGCTAAGGGCGCAGTACACACCCGATCAAATACCTGTGATTGATGAACAGCATGCCTCCGAATTTGGCCGCCTGTTGATTCAGGATGTTGGCGGAAGAATTAAACCTGTAAATACCCTGGCCTCAGAAGTACTTCGAAAACTGGCGCGTAAAACTTCCTATTACGGTCAAAATCCGGAACAGGTATTTTTAGGTATCATGGTCTATCCGGAGTATTGGGAAAATGTTCCGCTTATTAAAATTGCACATCCTGAAATTGCCAATATGCTTGGTGTTGAAGGAACGCTGGCCACCTTTAACCAAATTGTTGATTTACACAATGGGGGCGGATATAAGCTTAGTGAGTATGTTGAAAGGGCTTTCGCCAAAAAACCTGCTGAGCAAACTAAATTTGATAAGGAACTGATCAAGGTGGATGAACGGGTAAATATTTTTTATCTCACTTACACGGGGACTTTCCTGCGTGCATTTCCCATCCCGAACGACCCCAATAATAAGTGGGTCACAGCGGCAGATTCCAAAAAATTTGCGAATGCTGATGATGCCAATTTTGTAAATGGCATTTTAGGTATGTATTTTAACGAAATTGCTGGTGCTGTTCAAAGTGGTAATTGGTCAGGGCCTGATCAAACTTTCAATTCGATCCGCCAATTTCAGATGAAATTCGGGTCGCGGGTTTTGCCGTCAGAGTCAAAAATTGATCAAGAGATTTTATATAACCGCATCAATATTTTCAAAAAGCTGGCACATTACTATCTGTATGTAGGATTTGTGTTAATGGTGCTATTGTTTATCAATATCCTGAAACCCAAAATGAACCTGAAAATGGTGATCAGGATAGCGTTGATATTAATTTTGATCCTTTTCATTGCGCACACAGCCGGACTTATACTGCGCTGGTATATCTCAGGTCATGCACCCTGGAGCAATGGTTATGAATCGTTGATATTCATTGCGTGGGCAACGGTTTTGGCCGGGATCATTTTTGCACGGAATTCGGAGGTTGCGCTTGCTGCTGCATCGGTGCTTGGTTCTATCTTCCTTACCGTTGCCGGTATGAGCTGGATGGACCCCGAAATCACACCACTGGTGCCGGTATTAAAATCGTATTGGCTCATCATCCACGTAGCGATGATCACGGCGAGTTATGGATTCCTCGGTCTGGCTGCAATCCTCGGATTGTTCAACCTTTTCCTGATGATCTCAAAAAATAAAAGCAATACGCACCGCATCAACCTTACCCTGGCTGAGCTAAATTATATCCTTGAAATGACCATGGTTGTGGGCTTATTCATGCTCACTATCGGAACATTCCTTGGAGGTGTGTGGGCCAATGAATCATGGGGCCGCTACTGGGGCTGGGATCCGAAAGAAACCTGGGCCCTCGCAACAGTGCTGCTTTATTCGTTTATCGTTCACATGCGTTATATTCCCGGATTCAGGGGGCATTATGCGCTAAGTTTGCTGGGACTACTGGGTTATAGTGCGGTAATGATGACCTATTTTGGAGTAAACTATTACCTTTCCGGTTTGCATAGTTACGCTGCAGGTGACCCGGTGCCGATCCCAACATTTGTATATTATACTTATGGCTCCATTGCTGTTATCAGTGTAATTGCCTATCTGAAGGATAGAATTCACCAATAAAAGCTTATTTAAGCATATATAGTTTCATAGGGAACGCATAGAATATATGTGTTCCTTTTATTTTTGAATGGCGGTTTCCTTTATACTTTTAAAAAAACCCGTACCTTTGCGCCCATTTTTGAACAGACTATTATGACAGAAATTAGAAATATAGCCATTATCGCACACGTTGATCATGGCAAAACTACACTCGTTGACCGCATCCTTCATCAGGTTCGCCTTTTCAGGGATAACCAGGATATGGGCGAGCTTATCCTCGATAATAATGATTTGGAACGGGAGCGTGGAATTACCATCCTTTCAAAGAACGTCTCTGTAAGATACAAAGACACCAAAATCAATATCATTGATACACCGGGCCACGCCGATTTTGGCGGTGAGGTTGAAAGGGTTTTGAATATGGCGGATGGCGTGCTGCTCGTGGTTGATGCTTTTGAAGGACCCATGCCACAAACGCGTTTTGTGTTGCAAAAAGCCATTGAACTCGATTTGAAACCGATCGTAGTGGTTAACAAAGTGGATAAACCCAATTGTGATCCTATTTGGGCTCAGGATGCGGTGATGGAGCTTATGTTTAACCTGGATGCTTCCGAAGATCAACTCGATTTTCCAACGGTATTTGGTTCCGCCAAAGCAGGCTGGATGGGCCCCGACTGGTCGGAGCCAACCCAGGACGTGAGTTATTTACTCGACCAGATACTGGAGCACATTCCTCCGGTAAAAGAAAATCCGGGAACCCTGCAGTTGCAGGTGTCATCCATTGATTATTCGAGCTATGTTGGCCGGATTGCAGTGGGAAGAGTTCATCGCGGAACAATCTTCTGGGGACAAAATGTATCCCTTGTGAAAAAGGATGGAAAAGCCATTAAAACCAAAGTGAAAGAGCTTTATACCTTTGAAGGACTGGGTAAAGAAAAAATTAAAACGCCAGTAACCAGTGGCGAACTGGTAGCTGTTTTAGGGATTGAAGGATTCGATATCGGGGATACCATTGCTGATTTTGAAAGCCCGGAAGGTTTGAAAAGTATCGCTATCGATGAGCCTACCATGAGTATGACCTTCACCATCAACAATTCCCCGTTTTTTGGTAAAGAAGGGCAATTTGTTACCTCCCGCCACCTAAAGGAAAGACTGCAGAAAGAAACCGAGAAAAACCTGGCATTACGCGTTGAAGAAACCGATTCAGCTGACATATTCAATGTGTTTGGCAGGGGGATTCTTCATTTATCTATTTTGATCGAAACCATGCGTCGCGAAGGTTATGAACTGCAACTTGGGCAGCCCCAGGTTATCGTAAAAGAAATTGATGGTAAAAAGCATGAGCCCATTGAATTACTTACGGTGAATGTTCCCGAGCCTTTAAGTGGTAAAGTTATCGAGCTGGTGAGCGCCCGTAAAGGTGAATTTTTAAATGTTGAAAGCAAATCCGATCGTGTAAACCTGGAATTCAACATTCCTTCAAGGGGCTTGATTGGCTTGCGTAACAAAGTGCTTACCGCAACGGAAGGAGAAGCGATCATGGCACATCGTTTTAAAGAGTATGCTCCCTGGCGGGGTGAGCTTCCTACCCGTAAAAATGGCTCCCTTGTGAGTATGGAAGGTGGAATGGCAGTGGCATATGCGCTGGATAAACTACAGGATCGGGGCCGTTTTTTTGTTGCCCCCGGCGAAGATGTTTATGAGGGAATGGTTGTGGGTGAAAATAGCAAAGAGGATGACCTTACCATCAATGTTTCAAAAACCAAAAAACTTTCCAATATGCGGGCCAGCGGTGCTGACGACAAGGTGAGAATAGCTCCGCCGGTGAGGTTTAGCCTGGAAGAAGCACTTGAGTACATCAAAAATGATGAATATCTTGAGGTGACGCCAAAGGCTTATCGTATGCGTAAAATTATTCTTAAGGATATCGACCGGAAGCGGGCTAATAAATCGTAATCTTTGTTAAAAATGTGTTAATCTTCAATAGCTGCTTTAGCAATATGCCGGGGCAGTTGTTAATGTGTTGTTAATCTGAAACATATTTTTTACAAATGAAAATTAATCTACCTTTCATGATCCTGATTTTTACAGGGTTATTTTTCACCAATAATTTATTTTCTCAAGGCGTTCACGCACGCGAAGAATCAAAGTTAAACGAAGCCTTACAACAATATCCACTGGATGGGGAGGGAATTGTAATTGCCATGATTGATCGTGGTTTGGACTATTTTCATCCTGATTTTCGGGATGAGAATGGCAATACCCGCTTACTCTATTATTACGATATGATCAACCAGGAAGGTGCCAACGATCCTGGCAACCCATATGGCGTAGGTACCATTTTTACCGAAGAAGAGCTTAATAATTCCTTGCAATCCAACACTGTTCTGTCCACCGATCGGTATGGACATGGCACCGCTACAACCGGTATCGAATGTGGTAATGGATCGGCTGTTTTGAGTGAGGATTTTAAAGGTGTGGCGCCCAAAGCAAGGATCATTGTTGTGAAGGCTGTGCAGGATTATTTCCCGCCATTTAACGGTCAACCCGGACAGGATCCTTTTTTTAGTGCTGATTATGTAATGATCGCTTTGCAATTTGTTAGGGATAAACTTGATGAACTGGATATGCAAGGGGTGGCATTGATGAACATCGGCTCTGTGGGTGGCCCTACCGATGGAACCAGCGAAATGAATCAGGCGATGGATCAGTTTGTAGATGCCGGTTACCCTTTGGTTTGTGGTGTTGGTGATGATGGAGGCAACGATAATCATGCCTCGGCAAATGTTGGAATGGGTGAAACGGTGGAGCTTCAGATCCAGAAAAGTGAAACAGGTAACCTGCGTTTTGACTTGTGGTACAGCGAAAACGATCGTTTTGAGATCAGCATCATCCGGCCGGATAATACCACCGAGGGACCCTTTGCGGCGCCGGCAACCGCCAACAGTGCGGATGACCATTTTCTAAGTGAAATAAATTATTATCATCGTGGTGCAAATGTTGAGTTTTTTGGTGCTACCTCCAACCGGCGTGAATTATTGATTGATTTTAAAGGCGCTACTGGCACCTATAAACTCCAAATTACTGGAACGTCCATAGGAGATGATGGTTTGTTCCATGCTACTTTAAATCCCTCCAGGCATGCAAACAATAATCGTTTTCTGAACTATGCTGTTAGTGGATACAACATCAATGATTATTCAGCTGCGTTCAAAGTGATTTCGCCCGGAGATTATGTGGTGAAGAATGACTGGATCGATACAGGCGGAAATTCGCAACAAATTACCGGTCAGGGTGATCCCGGTGAAATTTGGGTTGGATCCAGTGCCGGTCCTACCAATGATGAGCGCCTCGGTACCGATTTCGTTGCCTGCGGTGAAGTGTTATACGGAGCTTACAGCCCTGATACATGGTATTCTCAATATCCGCATCTGCTTGTTCAGGGAGGTGAAGGTCATTATGGAATTCAGAATGCAGTAAGTGCAGCAGCACCTTTAACTACTGGGGTAATCGCATTAATGCTCCAAATGAATCCAAACCTTACACCCCAACAGGTAAAAGAAATACTTCAAATGACTGCCCGCAGTGATGAGTTTACAGGCACCGTTCCCAATGCCCAGTGGGGTTACGGAAAACTGGATGTGCATGAAGCACTGAAGGAAGTTGAAAAGACGCTTGGTGTCACTAGTTTTTCAAGCCAAAGCCGTTTTGTGAAAATTATGCCAAACCCTGTCCAAAATACCTTATCAATATCTCTTGAAGAGCAAACTGGATTTGACTTCGGGGGTATGCGAATATTTGATGTTTTTGGTAAGGAAGTTTATTCAATAGGGAATTTAGAAATCAAATCTGCCATTGATGTCTCTGGTTTGGCCCCCGGAGTTTATTTTGTTAAAATTGAAGGTGAAAACCAAAGTGCAACTAGCAAATTTGTAAAACAATAATTGCATCAGATTGGAATTCCCGGCACAAGAAAAAAAGCCATCCCGATGAAATCAAGATAGGTGCCATATCCCCAATCCTGATTCCACCAGGGATATTTAAAATTGAAGGACATAAATACACTGAGGTAAACAAGCAACCCGGCCAGGCTGTAAAAGGTGGTTTTCAAAAGGATGCCTGATCTGAGTATCCGGTCGGCTATCCAGGCCATCGGAAAGGCCAGCACCGGGTAAATATCTACAAATCCTCTGTGGCCGAAAGATGCTGCCAGGCTGGGAAGCCACCAGCTTGCATATAAGTAGGTCGTTGTTAGCAAGATGATCGATACTGCCCAGGGTGATCCCACTCGCTTTCGGAATTGATATACTACACCCGCAAAAGCAAGTAAAACAAGTGGCGAATATAACAGCCATCCACCATGCGGACCAAATAGAACCGTTTTGAATTGCGGGTTATTCCAAAAGAAAAACCCTTCGGCTACATTGCTATAGTGGTAGGGATTTACAAATATTTTTCCGGTTAATGCATGCCAGTAAAGCGATTGAGGGATATAGAATAACACGATTGCCAGCGGGATTGAAATCAATGGAACCCAATAATTACTCAGGAAATGCAGGTTCTTTCTTAAATCCCTAAAACTGCTTACCCTGAAGAGTACAAGATAAATACCGATCAACAGGTGCGGCAGTCGGATCAGGGCTAAAATGCCTAATGCAACGGCCATAATGATGGCGGCAGTCCAGCCGGGCTGATCGTAATATTTATGAACCGAATATATAAAAAGGGAGATCAGGAAAAAGGCATAAACGTGCGACATGCCCGGTTCGCGGTAAGTGTAGAAAACCAGGTTGGTGCCTAAAAATAAAATTCCCAGGGTTATGAGCGTCGTTTTTAAACTGAACTTTCGTCGGAGTAACTTAAACAGCAATAGCAAACCAAGGTATGCGTAAAATACACCGCAAAGAATTACCCCCACGATATAAGCATTCAGTTTGCCATCATTTGGCAGACCAAACAGTTTAGATACTAAATGTGATACAATATAAAAAGGTGACTGAAGTAAAGCTACTCCATAATTGTATTTGTTAAAAAAGCGACCATCCTCAAGCACAAAGCTATAGGGTTGGTGAAAAATATCATTGTGAATGAAAACTGCTGTTAGGTATTGATTATAACCCTCCGCATCCGATGAAACCACGATCGACAGGCCCTGATGATAGCGATGATATTTTACATAAGTAAAAAAAGAGACCACAATGATAAAAATGATCCCAGAAATAATCGCTTGTTTGATTGTGATTGTCTTCAAATTCGTTAAACCTGAAATTGATCAGCCTTCAAAACTACAAAATTGCTGGGATTAGTATTTGGCCAGGATTTTATCGGTTATTGCGTCTGCTATTGTGAAATAGCCCAACTCATTAAAATGGCAGCATTTATCGCTGTAAACGCTGCGTCTTTCATTCTTAAAAATGCCGGATAAATCTGTATAATTCACGCCATCGTTGAGCAGCTTTTCACCTCCTGTTCGCAGCAATGGATAACCTTTTTGCGCTGCGGCTTTGTAGGCAAACGGACCTGCCTCGAAAGCAATGTTCAGTTCTTCTTCTGTGAGAACTTTAGATCCTTCATCGTATTGATTGGGCTGAAGAAAATGGTAATAACGGAAATTTCCATCTTTTGTCAGGGCCGAAAGTTGTTTGGAGGTGTTAACCCAAAAATCGACCTGATCCTTTAAAAAAGTAATTGTATCAGGTACATCGTAAGCCGGGCCGGTGGATTGGTAGTCACTTTCTTTATTTTCGATGTTTCTGCGAAGCTCAGCCTCCACCTGTAATATTTTATTGTTTTTCTGTTGATCTGAAATTTTCCACAAAAACAAAACAAAATTGCTCTGCCTGAAAATTGAGTTTGCAAGTCTCCTTCTCGAACTTTCTCTTTTTTCATGCAGTTCTGCTTGTTTTCCCATTTGCAAAATCACCCTTTGATCAAGTTTTTTCCGTGAATAGATATTCCAGTGGCGCGGATAACTCGGAAAGACTTTGAAAGGCAGATTGTCGCTCAATGGCAAAACAATTTCGTTAAAACCATCGAGATTGATCACAATGTCATATTCAGCCCCCAGGGCCATCATGTAATTTACTGAAAGCAATTGCTGCGGTTGTTTAAATCCGCCCAGAGCAAGAGAAATGATATTCACTTTTTTACCCGAAAATGCCAGATCTTTTTCAAGATTGTTCTTGATCCGATCAGCGGCAACCTGGTATAACTGTTTGGCTACCGAACCTCCGGTAATACAAATATTAACAACATCGTCACCTTTTTTAAGTATTGGGTTTGGACCAAAAAAGCCAAGTTCGTTATATCCACTTCGGGGAACGCTTACATAACCCAGGTAAGGATGCAAGAGATGTTCGCCAAGATAACCCCCGTCATCATTGGCAAGCTGAATAGTGGAATCCTGATTTGTAACTGATTCAACAAGCAGTTCGCGTTTAATTTCCCGCCGGGAGTATCCATCATGAATAAATACTTTACCAGCTAAAAAGGGAATGATTTCGAGGGTGGCTAAAATGATCAGAACTGTTACCAGTCCATTAATGATTTGTTTTTTCAATTGCTTTGATTATAAAAATTCGGAAATAAAAGTAAGTTATTCTCGGCAAACAGGGCATCTCCTATTTCTGATTTTGAATTTATGAATATAAAAAAGCCCTCATCCGAAAGTGGGTGAGGGCTTTTTTTTGGAAATTGTTATTTCTAGTAAGCCAGCATATCTTCTGCTGCTTTCTTAATCTTTTCAGCATTTGGCAGAATGGCCGCCTCCAGTATCCTGTTAAATCCAACAGGTGTAAAGGTGGACCCAACACGTTTAACTGGTGCATCCAGGTATTCAAAGGCTTCTTCCATGATAAGGCTTGCAACTTCACCTCCAAATCCACCAAAAACCTTATCCTCATGAACCACCAGCGCACGGTTTGTTTTCTGTACCGATTTCAAGATCGCTTCCTTATCAAGGGGGATCAATGACCGGAGGTCGATCACTTCAATACTTGAACCTGATTCTTCTTCAATTTTAGCGGCAACTTCCAGACACATCGGGGTAGTATTTCCATAAGTAATGATGGTGAGATCATTTCCTTCCCGACGAATTCTTGCTTTCCCAAAGGGTACCTCAAAATCATCCGGAACCACGGTCATTGACTTAGGGTCATTGTATAACGCTTTGGGCTCGAGGAACAAGGTCGGACCTTCTGAACGCATACTTGTGCGCAATAAACCTGCAGCATCATCAGCAAATGAAGGGTAAACCACCCGGATGCCGGGGAATGTGGTCAGGGCGCCTTCGGTGCTTTGACTGTGATACAATCCGCCTCCGATATATCCTCCCGATGCCAGCCTGATGGTGATATTAGGAGAAAATTGACCATTGGTCCTCCAGTACTCATGCGTAAGCTCAACAAACTGCTCCATGGCGGGCCAGAAATAATCGGCAAATTCAGCACCTTCAATTACGAGACGGATCTTTTTATTGAAGCGGCTCATGCCGTTTGCAGTCCCAACAATAAAATCTTCAGCGATTGGCGCATTAAAAACGCGTTCAATCCCGAATTCCTGTTGCATCCCTTTTGTTACATTAAAAATGCCCCCTTTATCTTTATTGGCCACATCCTGTCCCCAGATATAGGTGTCAGGATTCCTTCTGAATTCGGCCTTTAAAGTTTCGTTCAGCGCTGTAATGAATTTTATTTTTTCGCCTTCTTCGTTGTGGGTTCCGTCAGGATATTTTTCAGGAACATACGCATCCGGCAATACAAAATCAAAGATCGAATCGGCAGTTGGATTGGCAGCTTTTAAGCCCACTTTGTGAGCTGCCGATACCATAGCTTTTGCTTCTTCATCAATGGCATCCAGTTCCTTTTCGGTAAAGCGCTTTGCGGCAAGTAATATCTTGCGATAACGAAGCAATGGATCAGCGGCCCGCACGCAATGTCTTTCGTTTTCATCACGGTAAAGGGCATGGTCATCAGAATTAGAGTGAGAGCCCATTCTAACTACGGTAGCATGTACGATAACCGGAATGTGGTTTTCTTCTGCGTACTTTTTTGCTTCAAACATGGTGTTCATCGACTGGAAAACATCTTTTCCGTCGCAGCGCATGATCCTGAGATTTTTGAAACCACGGAAATTATCGGCAGCACGCAGGTTAGCTGTTTGATCTTTTTTCGGAACAGAAATACCATAACGGTTATCCTGAAAAACAAAGATCACCGGGAGCTTTTCGTTACTTGCCCCGTTGATTGCTTCGTAAACATATCCTTCTGAGGTGGACGATTCACCCTGCGAACTGATTGCAACACCTTTGGCATTGTATTTTTTGATTCCCCTGGCAACACCCACAGCATGCAGGGTATGATTGCCGGTACATGAAGAAACGTTGTGAATATTCCATTCCGGTTTGGCAAAGTGGTTCGACATATGCCGACCACCGCTGGCCACGTCGTCTGCTTTTGAAATACCGTTAAGGATGATTTCTTCTGCAGTTAATCCGGCTGAAATATTGGTAAGCATATCCCTGTAATAGGGGAAAAGATGGTCGGTTTTTTTATCAAAAACCTGCCCAATGGCCAGTTGAATGGCATCGTGCCCGGCATAAGGAGCATGATATGACCAACCAAGTGCTTGTTTCAAATAATTGGGAGCTTTATCATCGAGCATACGCCCCATCGACATCATTTGATACCAATTGCGAAGCGTTGCTTTGGGAGTTTTTTCAATCGTGAATTTTTTTGTAGCTGTCATGTTAATTACTTAAATTCCATACTCTTAAAATCGGCGCAAAATTAACACTTTTTTAGCTATCTAAACAGTTTCTAAATAAGAAATCGATAACCAGTGTTCAGGCAATAAACAGCTTTACCTGTAAAATGTTTAGATGAAAAGTTTCAGATATCCGTATCTGTCAGGGGATGATACAATTCCGGTCTGCGATCAAGGAGTGCGTGATTTCGGGGAGTGATCATTTTGTCGTTGGACAGGGATAAATCAATGTCGGTAATAAAAACAGCATCCTGATCTGCCGGGGCTGTGTAAAGCATTTTGCCCTTGGGATCGCTTACAAATGAACGGCCGCTGAAGGTTACTCCGGCCTCCGTTCCGTAACGATTGGCAGTTAATCCGTAAACCCGGTTCATCATGCATTGAACCGGAACGGCTTGCTGGGCGTAAGGCAGCACCAGGTTTGAAGGGTGGCAAATGATCTCCGCTCCCCTTAAAGCCAGTATTCGCCATGCCTCCGGGAAAATCCAATCGAAACAAATGAGTATCCCGATTTTGGTGTTATTAATTTCAAAAACAGGAAACCCGGTATCCCCTTTTTCAAAAAAATCAAATTCATTCCAGAACAGATGTGTTTTGCGGTATTTGCCAATATAACCGGATGGGCCTACCAACACAGCAGTATTGTATAGTTTTTCTCCGGATCGTTCGTTCAATCCCGCAACTATGAACTGATTGTTTGCTACAGCCATTTTCAAAAGTAACTTTACATAGTTACTATCATCAATCGGTTCGGAAAGTGCAAGGGCTTGCGATTTACTGCTAAAGTTGTACCCTGAATTTGCCAGTTCAGGCAGTACAATCAAATCAGCATCAATTGCCTGCTTTAACAGCTCTTCTGTTTTTTGGTAATTTGATTCTAAATTTCCGAGTTCCGGTGCAAATTGAATGATTCCGGCTTTCATATTAAAGGATTATTCACGGATTATTTCAAATTCTCCATTGGGTTTTAATCGAATGATGGTGGAAGCTTTGGCTTCTTTTAACGTAGTTCGGCCGGTTTCGGTAACGTAGCCTACCATTTTCAGCATGTCTTTTGAAATATCCTTGAACATAACAGGTGCGGGTTCACCGGAGAAATTGGCGGATGTAGAAACAATCGCTTTCCCGAATTTTTTGATCAGTTCGTGTGAAAACCCCGATTTTACAACACGGATGGCAATACTGCCATCGGCAGCCATAACATTTTTTGCCAGATTTTTTGCCCCGGGATAGATCACAGTCGTTGGGAAATCAATACTATCCAGCAAATCCATGGTAATGTCGGGTAGTTTGCTGACATATTCAGATATTTTTTCAATCCGGTCAACGAGAACAATGAAATTACTTTTCCCTTTGCGACTTTTGATATTGTAAATCTTCTGAGCGGCTTTAAAATTGGTTGCATCGCATCCTATTCCCCATATAGTGTCGCTGGGATAAATAATGGTTCCACCAGCTTTTAGTACTTCGATCGCCTTTTTGATATCTTCTTCCATATTATGACAATCGTTTGGTGAGTTCTCGTTTATCTATGGTAAGGGCGCATTTAAAATGGCCTTCGGGGCAGCTTTTAAATCCGTGCAAACCGCATGGGCGACAATCCAGGCTTAATGGTGTTTCTACTACAACGGCGTCGTCCGATTTGGGCCCAAATCCAAAGCTTGTAACTGTTGAACAAAATATGGCCGTTATTTTTGCATTCACCGACGAGGCGAGGTGTAGCGGTGCAGAATCATTCATAAAATTCATGCTCGCATCGCGCATCAGCACGGCAGTATCCAGGAAACTGGTTTTTCCGGCAAGATTCATCGAATTTGTATGTTCAGATTCTTGAATGATCATATCGCAAATATCAGAATCTTTTTGAGATCCCAAAAAATAAATTCGGGTACCGGGATCAACCTCTTTCACAAACTCAATCCATTTTTCGGCAGGGTATTGTTTGGTAAACCACAGCGAAGCCGGACTGATAGTGATGTATTTTACCATTTTAAATTGCGACATGCGGGCATCGTGGGTGGGAGTAGGGTAAAGTTTAATGGGGAAACGGCCAGGACCGGAAATCGGATCAAGAAGAGACAAATTACGTTCTGTTTCATGTTTATTCCCCTCACGAATGGTATGTTTGATCCGATGATTAAAAAATAATGAGAACGGATTTTTATCGAATCCTATGGTTTTGTTTGCCTTGGAAAAAGCTGTCAGAAACCCGGTTGACCCAAAGCGTTGTAAGTTGACCACCACATCGTATTTCGTTTCACGAACTGTCTGAATGATCTTCCTGAATTTTTTGTATTTATCTTGTGATTTATCCCACACAATGAGTTGATGCAAGTAAGGATGTCCTTCAAATAAACTTTCGTTTCCTTTTTTCAAAAGAAAATCTATTTGCGCCTCCGGGAAATTCGCATGGATTTTTTCAATGACCGGTGTGGCCAGAATCACATCCCCGATGGAAGCAGTCTGTATGACCAGAAAGGAGTTTATGTTATTTGGATCAAACGTCGACATTGTAATTCCTTAATGCATCGTTTAATGAAGTTTTTAAATCGGTTGACGGTTTTCGCTGTCCGATGATCAACGCACAGGAAACATTAAATTCACCAGCCGGGAATTTTTTGGTGTACGATCCCGGAATAACCACACTTCGGGCCGGCACTCGACCTTTCATTTCTTTGGGCTCATTGCCGGTAACATCAATGATGCGGGTTGATTTGGTGATCACCACATTGGCTCCCAAAACAGCCTCTTTTTCAATATGAGCGCCTTCCACAACAATACTGCGCGAACCAATGAAACATCCATCTTCAATAATCACCGGCGAAGCCTGAACAGGTTCAAGCACACCTCCGATTCCCACACCACCACTCAAATGTACATTTTTTCCGATCTGCGCACAGGAACCTACTGTGGCCCAGGTATCCACCATTGTTCCTGCATCCACATAAGCGCCAATGTTTACATAGGAAGGCATCATTATAACTCCCTTTGAAATAAATGCCCCATAACGAGCCACAGCGTTGGGTACCACCCGAATGCCAAGTTGGTTATAATCCTTTTTCAAATCAATTTTGTCATGAAATTCTAATGGACCTGCTGTACTTTTCACCATGGGCTGTATCGGGAAATAGAGGATCACTGCTTTTTTGATCCACTCATTCAGCTTCCAGCCCGAATCGCCCGGTTCCGAAACCCGGATACTTCCTTTGTCAAGCAAAGCGATAATTGCCCTGATGGCATCCCGATATTCGGCAACTTCCAGTAACTTGCGATCATCCCAGACCTGTTCAATTTTTGTTTTTAAATCTTCGTACATATCCTTTTTTTCGTCATTCAAAATTATATATTTTTTCACAGTACCGTTCTCTTTATTAATTTTGCAGTCGCTTTATAGCAGTTATGGGCAGAATTTTAGCAATAGATTATGGTCAGAAAAGGGTAGGCCTTGCCGTTACTGACGAGCATCAGATCATCGCAACAGCGCTGGATACGATTCACGTGAAGGATATCATTGCTTATCTCAAACAATATGTTCAGCAGGAAAAGGTGGATTGTATTGTGGTGGGTGAGCCCAAACAAATGAACAATAAAGCGTCAGAATCAGTTAAATACATCGATCCGTTTGTGAAACATCTGAAGAAAATTTTCAGTGATATTCCCATCGATCGGTACGATGAACGGTTTACTTCAAGCATGGCCCTCCAATCGATGATTGATATGGGATCGAAAAAAAAGGACCGGCAAAAGAAAGAAAATATTGATAAAATAAGTGCAGTACTCATTCTGCAATCATATTTGGAATCAAAAAAGAGGAGAATTTAAAAAATGATATTACCAATAACGGCATACGGTCACCCGATCTTACGCAAAGTAGCTGTGGATATTGATAAAGACTATCCCGGACTTGATCATTTGATCGAAGATATGTTTGAAACCATGTATGCCAGCAGTGGTGTTGGTTTGGCAGCCCCTCAAATCAATAGGTCGATTCGGTTGATCGTAATTGATGCTTCCCCGTTTGAGGATGAATACCCCGAGACGAAAGATTTTAAAAGGGTGTTTATTAATGCAAAAATGATGGATGAAAACGGCGAGGAATGGCCTTTTAATGAAGGCTGCCTGAGCATCCCTGACATTCGTGAGGAGGTGCAGCGCAAACCGAAGATCAGGATTACCTATTACGACGAAAACTGGGAGTTCCATGATGAAGTATATGACTCTGTAATGGCCCGCATCCTGCAACATGAATACGATCACCTGGAAGGAGTTCTTTTTGTGGATAAAATAAATAGTATCAGAAAGATGTTGTTAAAACGAAAATTGCAGGATATAAGCAAAGGCAATATTAATGTGGAGTATAAAATGATTTTTCCCAATAAAAAGAAGGGGCGTAAGTAGTTTTAAATTAGCTTTGAAACATGAAAACATTCCAATTATTTTTCGCATTGATCGCAGGCATAGTTTTAATTTCTGCCTGTTCAAATCCGCAAAACGACAGAAAGGCTGCTATTAAAGCGCTTGAGGATGAGTTATTCTCAGATGAAACAAAAATGGTGGACCGTGCAAAAGCCAATGAACTGATCTCAACTTATGTGGCCTTTGTTGATGAATTTCCGAATGATGCCGGCAGTCCCGAAATTTTATTCAAAGCAGGTGACATGGCGATGAATTTAAACCAGGGGAGAAGGGCAATTGAAATTTTCGACCGTATTATCCAAAATTATCCCGATTTCGGCAAAACACCCCAGTGCCTTTTCCTGAAAGGTTATATTTATGAAAATGACCTGGGCGACCTGGAAAAAGCAAAAATGATCTACGAAGAATTCCTGCAGAAATACCCGGATGATGAATTTGCCGACGATGCAGAAATTTCAATTCAAAATCTGGGAAAAACACCGGAAGAGCTTATCAGGGAGTTTGAAGAGAAAGCAAAAAATCAGGAGGCTATTTAGATTTCCCTGCAAAAAAAATATTTAAAGGAAAAAATTCCACAGTTACAATATTGATAAAAATGATGTCGTTAATTGTTCCAGGATAAATTGGTAATTTTTTTCATCCAAAAAGCGTCGCTCCTCAAGTTCGGCGCTTTTTGGTTTTTTATTCTCCCAGCAAGTTTTTCTTGAGGTCTGCTTTTTCAAGTAAATTAATATCTCCCCGCGAATCGATACACTCTACGATCTTTTTCTTAAACTTCCAGCAGGTCATTTGCCGGATATTGAGCTTTTCAGAAATTTTGGAGGTGGAAATATTGGGATTATGACAAACCAGGTAAGTAATTTTGAAAGCCTCAGTTAAAGGAAACTTACATTTATGAAATATGGTGTTTGCGGTGGCTGATTCCTCCGTCTTGCATTTGGTACATCGTCGTGAATGGGTCTTTTTACCTTTACAAAAATTGGTGTGACCGCATTTTCGGCACACAAATCCTGATTTCCATTTTTCATCTGCCAGGTATTGCAAACACTTCTCTTCCGTGTCGAATTGCTCGTCAAACTCAATGATGTCGATATTTTTAAGAATAGTTTCCATAATACTTAACCTGACATTCCAACTGACATGCTGTCAATTGGAATGGAATTTGACTGCAAATTTACAAAAAGTGATATTTAAGCGATATATTTTTAAAATTTTTTTATTTTTGCAGCGTTAAATTTCACGATCACAAATACAATAAATATGAAAAAACTCATTGCAATTTTTACCATAGCCCTGCTGGCAGGATTTCAGGTGGTTCAGGCCCAGGATGAGGAAGAACCTAAAACCGAGCATTTGACCGTTGAAACCTTCAAAGAAAAAGTTTATGACTACGAAGCAAATCCTGACGAGTGGGTTTATGAAGGTGATAAACCTTGCATTGTGGATTTTTATGCCGACTGGTGTAAACCTTGTAAGCTGATTGCCCCGATACTGGAAGAACTCGCAGAAGAATATGATGGTCAGATCATTGTTTATAAAGTAAATACCGAACAACAACGTGAATTATCCCGCGTGTTTGGCATTCGCAGTATTCCATCGGTTTTGTTTATCCCCACTGAAGGAAAACCGCAGATGACACAGGGTGCGCTGCCCAAAGAAACATTTAAGCAGGTTATCGATGAGTTTTTATTAGGTAAAAAAGCAGATCAATAGATTAAAAAACATGACAAGATTTTTTCAAATAATGGCAATCGGACTGATGTTGACGTTCGTTGCTTGCAATCAATCGGAAACTAATTCTTCTTCAACAAATGCTGAAGCAAATGATCAGGTATCTGAACAAACACCGGCTTCCCATAGTGATAAGCAGGAAGTGACTGATAACGGTGATCTCAAGCCGATTTATCTAACTACAGCAGAGTTTAAAGAAAAAGTATGGGATTATGAAAACAACCCGGAGGCCTGGGTTTATCAGGGTGAAATTCCGTGTGTAGTTGATTTTTATGCTGACTGGTGCAAACCTTGTAAAATGGTGGCTCCCATTATGGATGACCTGGCCGATTATTACAATGGCAAAGTGCAGATATATAAGGTAAATACCGATAATGAAAAGGAACTTTCAATGGTATTCCAGATCCGCAGTATTCCTTCGGTATTGTTTGTACCCATGCAAGGTAAGCCAGCCATGCAGGCCGGCGCTATGCAAAAAGAAGATTACATCCGGATCATTGATGAAAACGTATTAAAAACAAATAAAGGAAACGACAAAACACAATCATAAAATGGAACATTTAACAAAACAAACCTTTTTTGACAAAGTATTCAATTACGAACAAAACAAAGAGTGGAAATTTGAAGGCGACAAGCCTTGTATCATTGACTTTTACGCCGACTGGTGTCAGCCCTGCAAAATGGTAGCGCCAATCCTGGAAGAGTTATCAGAAGAATTTAAAGGACAGATCGATATATATAAAGTAGATACCGAAGCAGAGCAAGAACTGGCTGCAGCATTTGGTATCCGCAGCATCCCTTCATTGTTGTTTGTGCCCAAAGATGCACAACCACAAATGGCAATGGGTGCACTCCCGAAAGATACTTTTGTTCAGGTTATCAATGATGTATTGTTAGGTGCCCCGAAAGAGGCTAACTAATACAAACTAATTTTAGTTGATTGGGGTATGATCCAAAGGGGTTGTACCCTTTTTTATTTGCTAATTTTGCGGGTATGAAAGCAGTTAAAAAAATACTTCTCTCAACAACCTACCTCGGCCCTGCAAGCTATTTTGCTGAAATAGCCACCGCGGACGGAATAGGAGTGGAGGCATTTGAAACCTATCCCAAACAAACCTATCGCAACCGCTGCCGAATAGTTACGGCCAACGGCCTTTTGAGCCTCACCATTCCGGTTGTTAAAGTGAACGGGAACCACACCTTGCTGAAAGATATCGAGATTTCGTATCATACCAAATGGCAGCAATTGCACTGGCGGGCAATCACCGCTGCTTACCGGCATTCGCCCTATTTTATGTTTTATGAGGATGCCCTCAAACCCTTTTACGAAAGGCGTTATCAATCGCTGCTTGAGTTTAACCAGGAACTGTCTAAAACCGTTTTAAATCTTGCCGGAATAAATAAAGCACTAACCCTTACTGAAGCGTATGAAAAAAGTGTTTCCAAAGAGATCACTGATCTCAGAAATGCGTTTTCACCTAAAATGCCATTTGAAAAGAAATTACCCACTTATATCCAGGTTTTTGAAGAACGGAATGGATTTCAACAGGACCTCAGCATAGTGGATGTATTGCTGAACTTAGGACCCGAAACTGCCGCTTACCTGAAGTCCATCACTGAACAGTAGGTTTCTTAAATTTCACCACCGATTTATCTGCCAGTTTTACAAGGTCGTAAATGTTGCTCACGTTTGAAATATCCTGTTTGTCGACAAAGAGAGCTTTTACCTGCAAATAGCTGTTGACAAGGATTTGTTTGTCGCCCATCTGCTTTACCGAAAACTTAAATGAGCCGTAATCATTATCAATTTCTATTGGATCGGGCATTTCAATCACTTCAATGGGTTCAGGAAAACTGATCATATAGGCCCAACTATCCGTTCCGGCAAAGTCAGAATAAAAATTCAGCAAACGACCTTCGGTATGCAGGTCAGGTAGAATCACATGTTTAATCCAATTTTGAAGATCAAGTTCAAAGTTTTCACCATCCTTACTTATCAACCCGGAAATGCGGTATACTGCATTCACAGAGGCATTAAAAGGAAAGTAATAATCCACATGGTCAAAGGTTTGATTGATGAGATTGAGGTCGGCACCCAGATCATAGACCTTGCTTAGGTAAATCGGGTTAATGGTTGAATCCACCTGTTTATCAGTATAAATATTCCGTGTAAGTGTGGAATATTGCCCCGAAAGGCTGATCCGGGTTGAAAATTCAATAATCCCTTTTTCAGGATCGGCTTTAGCCATGCTGTTGATCTTCCTGTAATTATCATTCACAGTGCTTCCCGGTGTATTCGAAATCCGGAGCAGGTCGTTGAAGTTTCGTTTGTAACCCGCATAATCGCTGGCATAAATCAATATGGCCGGGGCATTTTCATAATAAAATGGCAATTCTTCGGCAAAGAGGTTACGTTTATCGGATTTGGGTAAAACAAACGCTACCTGTTTATTGTGTAAAATTGATGCAAATAACAATTCATTGTCGTACATCGGTGCATAATATTCGCGGCTGATATAGCCATCGCGGGTATCGGCCGTGTAGGCCGTAAAAAAAGTATGGTTGATCTTTGGGAGCATCCCGGCATAAATAGATTCTTTGGTATGTTCTTTAATGACTCCTCCCAGCAATTCGGTTCCGGGTTTATCCTTTTTATAAGATTCCTGGTTTATGAAATAATTATAATCATTGTCGTAGCGGGTGCTGTCGATTACATACCGCTGAAAATACCTGAGTTTTGTAATACCGCTGCTATCATCCGGAGCCATGGACGTCCACCGGTCGGCCAGCTTTTGAAAACATTCATGATCTTTGTTCTGGATACCAATTTCATTGTTGAATAGTTCTGCAACAATACGCTCTTCACGCAGCAGCCCGAACAGGTACCAAAATGGAATAAATTCCTGCTCAAAGGTATTATAGTGTTCATATAGCAAATCATAAGGTTTGGGTGTGAACGAAAACCAGGGTAGTTCAGCATGGGCACGGGCACCGGGCTCATCAATACATCCCGGCAGGTTTTGGAAGGTCCAGAAATAGTGAACCTTTGACTCATCGGTGCTTATTTTGGGCTTTTCCAGATTGATGAAATTGGTATCCACTTCGAGGTGCTTGTCATACGACCAGTCAACATACATCAGCTCTTTCGGATATTTCCCGTGAAAAAATAACCTCGTCGACATTAGCTGAAACCAGTTTTGAGGAAAAGGAAAATAATAGGAGTACTGAACGACCAACTCATCCCCGATATCCAGCCCTTCCACCGAATAATTGTAAAGATAATCTTCACCAAAAAGGCCTTCATCATTTACCACCCTGATTTGCTCGCGCTGGAGTTTTGGGACAAGTTTGGAACTGATTCCATCGTGAATCATTTCAAAGCTTATTTTCGAGATTTTAATTTCGGTATAAAGTCTCGTGGCATTCCTGATCCCGGAACTATGGGGCCGATACATTTCGTCAATCGGTTGAGGTAAACTCAAATTGCTTACCTCATAAAGGCCCTCCTTATTCAAGATTTTATAGCAAATTGATCGTTGAATGGAAACCGTCATTAATCCGGCCTTTTCGCCGTTATAACTCACATGCAGCGAATCCCAGGTTATAAGTGTTGTTTCATTTTTGAGTGACGCTTCAAAACCTGTTTCCAGCATTTGAGATTTTGAACTAAAAAAGAAAACGGAAAGGATGACCAAAAGGGAAATTTGATTTTTCATAGCTTACATTTTCATGTAAGCTGCTAATTTACTAAAGATGTATATATGCCGGGATCAATTTTATTCATTAGCTGGTAATTTATATCGAATATAAATTGAAACCCGATTTTAAGAAGGGTATACAATTCGTCAACAATCAATATTTTACTACTTTTGCGCCTTGATTTTTTAACACAAATATTTTCGAAATTAAGATGGAAATTCCCAGTAAATACAACCCCGCAGCGACTGAAGAGAAATGGTATTCATTCTGGATGGAAAAAGGTTTTTTCAAGAGCGTCCCCGACGATCGTGAGCCTTATGTGATTGTGATCCCTCCGCCAAACGTCACGGGAGTGTTACATATGGGACATATGCTAAACAATACCTTGCAGGATGTTTTGGCAAGAAGGGCGCGCATGCAGGGGAAAAATACGCTGTGGCTCCCCGGCACCGATCACGCATCCATTGCTACCGAAGCAAAAGTGGTGGGTAAATTACGCGAACAAGGCATTAAAAAATCGGACCTGAGCCGGGATCAATTCCTGGAACATGCCTGGGACTGGAAAGAAAAGCATGGCGGGATCATTCTTGAGCAGTTGAAAAAGCTGGGCGCTTCCTGCGACTGGGACCGTACCCGGTTTACCATGGACGAAGCTCTTTACGAATCGGTGATAGATGTGTTTGTGGATCTGTTTAACAAAGGGCTTATCTATCGCGGGGTACGTATGGTTAACTGGGACCCGAAGGCACTTACCGCCCTCTCCGACGAAGAGGTGATCTATAAAGAAGTTCAGTCGAAATTATATTATTTGCGCTATAAAATTGACGGCACAACCGACGAATGGGTGACCATCGCTACTACACGCCCGGAGACCATTTTGGGTGATACCGCGGTTTGTATCAATCCAAATGATGACAGGTTTAAAGCCCTCCGTGGTAAGCGCGTTTTGGTTCCGCTGCTCAACCGTTCGGTTCCCATTATCGAAGACGAATATGTGGATATGGAGTTCGGTACCGGCTGCCTGAAAATTACTCCGGCCCACGACATCAACGATTACGAGATTGGGATCCGGCATAAACTGGAAAGTATTGATATCTTCAATAATAACGGCACCCTGAGTGAAAAAGCGGAATTGTACATTGGCGAGGACCGTTTTGATGTTCGTAAAAAGATCGTGAAAGACCTGGAGGCTGCTGGAAACCTCGTTAAGATTGAAGATTATGTAAACAAGGTTGGCTTTTCGGAGCGCACCGACGAGGTGATCGAACCCAAACTTTCATTGCAGTGGTTCCTCAAAATGGAGGAGATGGCCAAACCGGCGCTGGAGGTGGTGATGAACGACACTGTTCAGTTCCACCCTGCCAAATTTAAAAACACCTATCGCCACTGGATGGAGAATGTACGCGACTGGTGTATTTCGCGGCAGCTCTGGTGGGGGCAACGGATCCCTGCATGGTACCTGCCCAATGGTGAGTTTGTAGTTGCCAAAAACGAAACCGCGGCCCTTCAAATGGCCAAAGAAAAATACAATTTGACCGATCTGAAACCGGCAGATATGAAGCAGGACGAGGATGTGCTCGATACCTGGTTTTCATCGTGGCTGTGGCCCATTTCGGTATTCGACGGCATTCGCAATCCGGATAATGACGACATCAAATATTATTATCCCACCAACGACCTGGTGACTGCTCCTGAAATTCTCTTTTTCTGGGTGGCTCGCATGATCATGGCGGGACTGGAATACAGGAATGAGGTGCCCTTCAAAAATGTTTATCTCACGGGTATCGTCCGTGATAAATTGGGCCGCAAAATGTCTAAATCACTGGGTAATTCACCCGATCCTATCGAACTGATCGAGAAATACGGAGCCGATGGTGTACGTGTAGGAATGCTTCTGACTTCCCCTGCCGGTAACGATCTGCCTTTTGATGAGGGGCTTTGTGAGCAGGGCCGTAATTTCAGCAACAAGGTTTGGAATGCACTGAGGTTGGTTAAAGGCTGGACGGTTGACGAAAAAATAGAACAGCCCGATTATGCAAAAATATCGCTTCAGTGGTTTGAATCGCAGATGAATGCAGCCATTGAGCTCATTGATGACCACTTTTCAAAGTACCGCATTTCAGATGCTTTGATGGCCGTTTACAAACTCGTGTGGGATGATTTCTGCTCCTGGTATCTGGAGATGATCAAACCGGCTTACCAGAAACCAATTGACAAACAAACCTACGAAACTACTGTTGCTTTTTTTGAAAAACTGATGAGGCTGATCCATCCCTTTATGCCCTTTATTTCTGAAGAGATATGGCACCACCTGGAAGAACGGCCGGCTGAGGAATCGATCATGGTTTTGGAAATGCCTGGGGTCAAACCCTTTGATAAAGAGCTACTGGACAGGTTTGCTAAGGAAGAAGAAGTGGTGGTTGCCTTGCGTAAACTGCGCGCTGATAAAAATATTCCCAATAAAACGGCTATCGACCTGTTCATTCGCAAAAACAACGATGAACAGCCCGACCATACTTTCGATCCGGTGATCATGAAGTTGTGTAATGTTTGCGAAATAAATTATATTAAAGACAAGGTTGCAAATGCTGTTTCCTTTATCGTTGGGGCTACCGAGTTTTATGTGCCGCTTGGCGAATCCATTGATGTGGAGGCTGAGGTTGCCAAACTGGAGGAGGAACTGAAATACACCAAAGGATTCCTGATTTCGGTGGATAAAAAACTCTCCAATGAGCGCTTTGTGAACAATGCCCCGGCCGACGTGGTAGACAAAGAGCGTAAGAAAAAAGCAGATGCCGAAGCCCGTATCGGGGTGATTGAGGAGCAACTGGCTGCGCTGAAAGGGTAAAAGCTCTGCGCAAGCTTTTCGTGAATTAGTGTAAAATCAAAATTATGTATGCAATTTTTTTTACGCAGAGAGCCACGGAGAAGGCGCTGAGGTTCGCGGAGTAAGCTTATTTTCTGATAATGATTTTTCCTGAAACAACCTCACCATCTAAAACTGTTTTATAAAAGTAAATGCCGTTTGGTATCCTGGAAGTATCCCAAGTTATGAGTGTTGAACTTATTGGTAGTGAAGCTACTCGTTTACCATGAATATCATGAATTTCCAGCATGGAATTAGTTTGTTTTGGTAATAATGGTGAATTAAATCGGACAGCGTTTTTGGCTGGATTTGGGTAAACCAACAATGTTTTATCCAAGTTTATTTTTTTGCTCTCAACTGAAATTAATAATGAGTCCGCTGAATAAACATTCAAAAAAACATCGTATTGGGAATCTATATCCGTTTTAACATTTCCCGCAACGATAATTTCATCATCTTTTACAATCAACTTTTTACCAATTTGATTGAAATATGTACTATCTATGATATATTTCGAGTTCTGTCCTGATAAATCCATCGTAAGAAGAAAAAGCTTAATGTTTTCCTGGCTTCCCGGTGATTCTACCAATCCCCCGCTCGTATATATCATGTCATCACTCAATTGTAACTGGTTCATGTATTTGTACTTGTTTGGGAAAATCGTTGTTTCCCAAGCAATGCTATGGATATCGTTTGTTTTAAGGAGGTCGGAAACTGCATTTACGGTCAGGTATATATTTCCGGCTTCATCAATATCAAATGAATTAGAATAAAAGCTATTAAACACTTCATAATCGATGGAATTGCCGGAGAATGTTTTAATTACCAGGCTTGTTCCTGCACTCGGACTCAACCATTGGCTCCCGGCAAATAAAAAACTGCTGTCTGAGATAATCTCGGCTTGTTCGATCCTGCCGTCGAAATTGCCTACGCTGTAAATGAACTCTCCGCTGCCATCATAAATGCTAAAACCTGAAACCGGAGGATTATTATAGTTAGAATAATCGTGCATTACAGAAATAAGTACATTGCCATCCGATAGGCAATTCACTGTTGTAATCTCCAAGGGTAAGTCAGGGGTATTTTCAATTAGCTTACGCCAAAGGGTATCACCCGTATTATTTATTTTATACAACAAACCGTAATGCAAATATTTTCCGCCCACAACAAACTCCCCGTTGCCGTTTTCAGATATCTGGTTGATCCGTTTTACACCTTCCCAATCGTATGCTTTTTGCCAAATTACTTCACCGGTAAAGTCCGTTTTAATCATTAATATTTGACTACTATCGTAGGCACACAATAGAATGTTATTGTCAGCAGTCCGGATCATATCACCAAGGTAATTATTACCTCCAACTTCATAAATGTTTTCTTTTAACAATTGACTGAAAGCGCTGAATGAAATTACAGCAGTGAGGAGAAAAGAAATGATTTTTTTCATGATAATAGGTTTAGGATGTTTTATATTCAAAGATATTTTTTTTTGATAATTGGTTGCATTAAATATTGGAAAGTTTATTTTTTTCAACTCTGCAAAATTTAGTTTCCAATTTATTGAAATCAACTAAAACAGGTGCTGCATCTTTCAATTAACATTAGTTAATAGTTGGTAATCAATTTTTAATAATGATCTTTCCTGTAACAACCTCACCACCAATTACCGCCTGATAAAAGTAAAGCCCCTCGGTAAGGTGGCTTAAATCCATAGTTGTAATTGAATTGTAATGGATAGTTCGACTTAACTGGTTTCCATGTAAATCAATTAGGACGAATTCTATGGGATTGGAAACATTACGATTTTGGATTTCCAGGTTAATTTTATCTTTAGTTGGATTTGGATAAATATTAATTCGGTTGTCTTTTTCTTGTGTATCTGATAGTCCTGTTTCAAGGTCCCTTAAGCATCGAATACTTAATCCAGCCTGATGAATTAATCCCCACCTGACAATACTGGAGTTTTCATATGAAACGGTCCTGTAGATCGGATAAATACCTGGCAACTTAGTAGCTGTCCACCAATATGCATCGGTTCCCAGTTCATCATAATAATAGCCGTTCCTGAATCCGCCTGGCAAACCTGTAAATCCGGTACTATTTGTAGCACCATTGTTCGGTAATTGCCAAAGAGAAGTCGTATCCTTTAATTTGCCGCCTGCGGTGGAACTTTCTGTACCGAGTACCAATTGAGCATTTGGGTCAATATGTTGAACTAATTTATGCCAGTCGTTATCGGTGGGTACATGCCATCCTTCAGGACAAATATTATCGGGATTGTGTGCGGCATACCAATTATATAAACAGCCATAAATACCTGCATAAGAAGCTGAGTCATTATCATAATAGCATCTAGCACCTGTATATAAATTTGACCAATAAACCGAACTAGGCTCAAATGGAATTGTATCTCCGTTACTATATCTAGTAACCTTAAGGTTTTCTTTCATCCATACCTGGGTTCCAATTGTTACAGTATTATAAACATTCCCATCAATATCTGTGACAGTTTGAGAAAAGTTAGCACCGATAGTAAACAGAGAAACCAGGACTAGGGACGATACAAATTTTAAAGTGTTTTTCATGACTTTAGCTACTATTGAATGATCATTTTTGCCTGACCAATGGATCTGTTTTGATTAAATAAAGTTACAAGGTAAATTCCGGATGGCCACTCTTGAGTATTTATTAATAAAGATTCAGTTTCCTTTTCTAAAGTTGCATGATGCACCTTTTGCCCAAAAATATTAAAAACATCAAGTTCCAATTCATTGTATCTTTCAGTATTTGAGATTAAAATATTTACCAGTCCATTGGCTGCTGGATTGGGAACTACTTTTATGGAAACCTTGTTTTGCCGTTTCAAAAAATCATCATGGGTTGGGTATTCGCTTACATCCGTTATTATTGTGCTTCCAGTTAGGTCGATTGTTTCAGATAGTATTTGATTTGGGCATAGTGAGTCGTATGCAATAACATTGGGATTAATCGTATCATCTTCAAGAAATTCATTTAACTTGTAAAACAAAATATCATAGTCTCCAACATTTTTCTTCCAATTCAGAGCAAAAGCATATTTATTATCACTTGTTTTAATGAGGCTGGATACAAAATTTGTATTTGGTTTTGTGCCTGATCCATAAACATTCCCAGCAGTGTCCACAATTAGTTCACCAAAAGGATTTCCTTGATCTTCTTCACCAAAATTGGCAGATGCCATAAATAGAGAATCGTTAATAGGAACTATTGCCTTAATAAAATTACTCCCAATATCTGATCCAATAACTTCATTAGGTATCTGGGTATAACCTAACTCCTGACCATCATTATCAAAAAACATCATCAATGAGTTGCTTATCAATCCTCCTCCAGATGGAACGAATCTTCTTGTCCCAACTCCCATGTAAGTAGAATCAGATAGAGGTATTACATTATAAGCTATTCCATAGATGTAATCACTTATTCCAAAGGGCTTAACCCAAAGTTCATTGAACTCATGATCTAACATTACAAAAAACGGACGTAAATAAACTACGCCTGGATTACCTGGATTTGGATAATAACAATAGCCATTTATTATATATCTTTCGTTATAGTAGTTTAACCTTTCTGATACTCTGGAATCAATTAATGGATAAATAGTGGAAGATGCGATCGATTTTTTCCACAAGTAGTCTCCTTCATTTGTTATATAATATATAAACACTTGATCTATTTGTTCTTCGGACTCAAATTGGGTTAATAGAACAAATAGATCAAGTGTTTATATATTATATAACAAATGAAGGAGACTACTTGTGGAAAAAATCGATCGCATCTTCCAC